>Ga0207705_10000166_pt1 | contig 71368 bp, 61 predicted proteins | sample KBSC13metaG_FD_184314 | JGI IMG/M metagenome (GOLD analysis project Ga0207705, IMG submission 184314) | Corn rhizosphere microbial communities from Kellogg Biological Station, Michigan, USA - KBS C1-3 metaG (SPAdes) (version 2) | ecosystem: Host-associated > Plants > Roots > Rhizosphere > Soil ... | reverse complement strand
CACGTCATAACCACGCAGCGGCTCGATTGACAATCGCCCCGCGCCCGACATAGCCAAATCCCCGACGAGGGTGCCGCCCGCGGCCTTGCGGCCGACGGGGGCGGTGAAAAGGGAAGCCGGTGCAATTCCGGCGCTGTGCCCGCAACTGTGAGGCCGCAACGGCGGCCGAGTCAGGAACCTGCCCCGTCAGTCGTCCGCACCCGGCCGGGTCCAGCCGTGATGCGTGGCGTCGCCGGGTGCGAATCCCTGCGGCTCCTCCGAGACGACTAGACGTGTCGTTTCAGGAGGCTTTCAATGATTATCCCTTTCTTGCTTGCTTCGATTGCCCCCGCTGCGGGCGCTACCCAATCCGTCACCGACAAATCCGATATCGTCGTCACCGCGTCGCGAGTCTCGCAACAGCAGTCGAAAACGGCGGCGAGCACGACCGTCTTCGACAAGAAAAGCATCGTACGACTCGGCGATCCCCTGCTTTATTCGCTCCTGCGGCTAACCCCGTCCGCGGCGGTCGAGACCAGCGGCCCGGCGGGAAGCTTTGCCGAAGTCCGGATCCGCGGCGCTGAAGCGAACCACACGTTGCTCTTCATCGACGGCATCCGCGCCAACGACCCGGCCTCGAACGACACACCGCGCTTCGAGCTGCTGAACGCCGACATGGCTTCGCGCCTGGAGGTGGTCCGTGGGCCGCAGTCGGCCCTGTGGGGCTCCGACGCAATCGGCGGAGTCATTGCCGTCAACGGGCTCGCTCCCGATAAATCCTCTTACTCCGCCAGTGCCGAAGGCGGATCCTTCGGCTTCGCCCGCGCAGCGGGCTCGGGCGCGCTCGTCTCCTCGAACGCCACTCTCGAAGGTGCCCTCGCCTACCAGCGAGCGACTGGAATCGACAGCTTCAACGGCCATGGCGACAAGGACGGCTATCGCAACCTCGCGGCGCGGCTCCGCGCAAGCTGGGCCTTTGCCCCCGGGTTCGAGCTTGGCGCCTCGGGTTTCTCGCTGAGCGGGCGAAGCGAATTCGACGGGACGGACCCGGTGACCTTCCTCCACGCCGATACGCTCGACAGCAGCAAGAACAGGCTCTCCGCCGGCCGGCTGTGGATGTCCGGCGGCGACGAGCACGAGGGCCTTAGCGGAACCCTGTCGACCTCGTTCCTGGGCTCGACGAACCGCAATTTCCTCGCCGCCGACGAAATCAACCGGACGAGCGGGGATCGTTGGACGGTCAGCGGTCAGCTTCAATATCGCTTCGCCACCGGCGCGATCCGCCACACGGCGATCCTCGCTCTCGACCACGACCGTGAGACCTTCCACGCTCGCGATACAATCTATTTCGGCGCGAGCACGCAGGATCGCCGCCGCTCCCACGACGCAATCACCGCCGAATGGCGGGCCGAGCTCGCCCCGGTCGTCGCCGACGTCGCCATCCGCCGCGATGTCTTCAGCGCCTTCAAGGATGCGACCACGGCGCGCGCGTCGCTGCTCGTCGCGCTCGGCGGCGGAGTGTCGGCCGCCGGGTCCTATTCGGAGGGTATCGCGCAACCGACCTTCTTCGATCTTTACGGCTTCTTCCCGGGAAGTTTCTTTGGAAATCCATCGCTAAAGCCGGAAAGCTCACGCGGGTTTGAAGGATCGCTGCGGTACCGACGCGGACAATTCGATGCCAGTCTCACCGGCTACCGTCAGCATCTGCACGACGAAATTGTCGATGTCTTCGATCCTGTCACTTTCGCCTCGAGCACCGTCAATAGGACCGGTGTCAGCCATCGCTCCGGGATCGAGGCGGAGCTTGGCTGGAGGCTGGGCGACAATCTTCGCCTCTCCGCCAATTACGCTTTTCTGCACGCCACGCAGCCTGGAGCAACGCCGTCGATTCAGCTCCGCGAGGTGCGCCGGCCCAAGCATAGCGGCGCGATTGCGATCGATGGCCGGTCGGGCCAGCTGACCTATGGCAGCTCGATCGCTTATGTCGGCGCGCGAACCGACACCAACTTCGACGTCTTCCCTGCGCAGGCGGTACGGCTCCATGCGTACTGGCTGGCAGGCGGGCGAGTCGCCTGGACCCTTCGCCCGGGCGTCGAACTGTTCGCGCGCGCATCGAACCTGTTCGACGCCAGGTATCAGGATGTGTTCGGTTATCGGACCGAAGGCCGCGGTCTGTATGCGGGGATTCGCCTCGGCGGAAGCTAGGGCTCAGTCGGAAGGCGGATCGGCGATCATTGCGGTAAAGTTCGCTTCGGCGACGACTTTGCCGTCGATCTTCGCCCGTCCCGTGAACTTGCAGACCGACGGCCGCTTCTGGGCGAATTCGACCTCGAGCCGGAGCAGTACGCCCGGTTCGACCGGCGCTCGGAATTTCGCGCCCTCGATGGCCATGAAATAGACGAGCTTGCCGGTCCCGGCGAGCCCGAGCGTTTCGACGGCAAGGATTCCTGCCGCCTGGGCGAGCGCCTCGACGATCAGGACTCCCGGCATGATCGGCCGCCCGGGGAAATGCCCCTGGAAGAACTGCTCGTTGATCGTGACCGCCTTGATCGCGACGATCCCGCTCTCTGGATCGAGGCTTTCGACCCGGTCGACGAGCAGCAAAGGGTAACGGTGCGGAAGCGCGGCCATGACCCGCCGGATATCCAGCGGACCCAGGCTCGACGCTTCCGCCGTTTCGCTCACCGGCCCTGAGGTTGCTGCTGTTGAGCCTGTTGGGGCAGCGGCGTTGCGGTGACCGAAGTCAGCGACGCGTTCAGTGCTGCAAGGACAGCGGCAGTGACATCGGTTCCCGGGCCATGGGCAATCGTTCCCTCCATGTCGATGGCGACGTTGGCGCCCTGCTGCGCCATCACCTGGCTCACCGCCGGGCCGAACTTCACGTCGATCTGGCGGATGATGTTGGCACGGACCGACTGCAGGTTCTGCTCGGAGCGGGCGACCTCCTGCTGCGCGTCCTCGGATTTCTTCTGGTAAGCCTCGATCCGGGCCCGCAGCGCCGCATCGGGCTGCTTGCCGGCAAGGGCGTCGATCGCTTTCTGGATCGCCTCGTGCTCCGGCTGAAGCTGGCTGGCGAGTGTCTTCTGGCGGGTCTGGGCAGCAGCCGCCTGCGCCTGGAACTGAGCCTGCGCCGTCCTGCAGGCGTTGCACTCATTATAGACCTTGCTGGTGTCCACCAGGACGACGACCGCGGCCGGAGCGCGCTGCGCCGAGGCCATGGCGGGAAGTGCGAGCGCCGCCGCAGCGGCGGAAAGGAGTAGCAAATTGCGCATCAGAATTGAGTCCCTACGTTGAATGAGAAGATTTTGGTGTCGTCGCCCTTCTGCTTGAGAATGGCTTTGGCGATGTCGATCCGAAGCGGTCCGAACGGAGAAGTCCAGTTCACGCCGAAACCGATGGAGAGGCGCGGCTTGGGCGAATTGCCGAGGAAAAGCTCCTTGAAGCCTGCAGTGAAAACCGTGTCGGCCGGACAATTGCTGGCATTCTGCCCCGGATTGAGCAGAATCTGTGTTCCGCCGGCTGCCGTCGGCGTGCAGGTCCCCGGAACGTCGATCAGGCTTGGCTTCGTCAGCCCCCAAACCGAGCCGACGTCGATAAAGGCCGACGGCCTGAGGCCCAGGTTCCTGATCCCTGAGCTAACCGGCACCTCAAGCTCGACCCGACCCATGTAATAAGCACGGCCGCCAAGGGCGTCGGTAATCACCGTCTTGGAGTTTACGTCCACCGTCGAGAGATTTCCCTCGGAATCGTAGGGAATACGCACAACGCGTGGACCGATTCCGCGGATGTCGAAGCCGCGGATGTTTTGGCCGAAGAAGCGATCGGTCAGCCGGATCGCATCCCGGCCGGGCCCGGGGCTTTTTTGAAGCGCGGCGATGTAGCCGCCCTCGACATGGCCCGACAGGATCCAGCCGCCACGGAAGCTGTGGTATTTGGTCGCATCGGCCCTGGTCCGGACATATTTCACGTTGCCGCCAAGCCCTGCGAAATCCTGCGCGAAGACGATTCGCTGGCCCCGTGTCGGGTGATATCCGTCGGTGTTGTCGTAAACGAGCGTGTGGCCGATGGCCGAGGTTAGCCGCTTGCCGATTTCGTCGCAAAGATATCGGCCGGCCTTCAGGGGATCGCATTCGGGCGGGAGCGGCCCGGTTCCGTCCGGATCGGTGAAATAGAGGGTCTTGCTGAGGCTGACCTTGTCGTGGGTCAAGCTGTAGCTGGTTCCATAGGTCATGAATTCGGTCAGCGGAAAACCGAGCCGAAATCCGCCGCCGGTGCTTGCCTGCGAGTAGGTCGTGTTGCGGTCGCCGCCGATGAAATTGAACGCATTGTAGTCGCGCCGGAAGATTTGCCCCCCGAGCAGTATCTGCTTGTCGAACAGATAAGGCTCGGTGAAGCCGGCCGAAATCGACTTGGAATAGCGCGACCAGCTGACTCCCGCGTCGAGCGACTGTCCCATTCCGCGAAAGTTGGTCTGCTGGACGGCGAGCGAAACCAGGAAACGCTCGAGGCTCGAATAGCCGGCGGAGAATTGAAGCTGGCCGGTCGATTTTTCCTGGACGTCGACTCCCAGGGCGACCCGATCGGGAGCGGAGCCCGGAGTCTGCTTGATTTCGACGTTGTCCTGGAAATAGCCGAGCGACTGGATGCGGTCCTGCGACCGCTTGATCTTCAGCGCGTTGAAGGCGTCGCCCTCGTTCACCCTGAACTCGCGGCGGACCACCTTGTCATGGGTGATCGTATTGCCGTTGATGTCGATGCTTTCGACATAGACCCGCGGCGTTTCGCCCACCCGGAACGTCACATCCATCGTGCGCGTGTCCGGGTTGCGCTTGTAGGCGGGTGAAATGTCGGCGAAGGCGTAGCCAAGGTTGCCCGCCACTTCGTTAAGGCTGGTCACCGTGTCCTCGACAGCCTTGGCGTCGAACCACGAGCCGGCCTTTTCCGTGACCAGCTGCATGACTTTCTCTTTTGGAAGGTCGCGCAGCGCGCTCGTCGCGTCGATCTTGCCGAACTTGTACCGCGGACCCTCCTCGACCACGTAGGTGATGATAAAATCCCGCCGGTCGGGCGTCAGCTCGGCGAGCGCGGAAACCACCCGGAAATCGGCATAGCCTTCGGTCAGATAAAAAGCGCGAAGCTTCTGCTGGTCGGCCGCCAGCCGGTCGGGGTCGTAGGTGTCGTTGGATTTCAGGAAACCAAGAAACCCGCCCGCCTGGCGCGTGTACATCTCCTTGCGGAGGCGATCGTCGGGGAAAGCGGTGTTGCCGATGATGTTGATCTTGCGAACCTTCGAGATCGGACCTTCGTAAATCTCGAAGATCAGGTCGACCCGGTTCTGGTCGAGCTGGACGATCTTGGGCTCGACCCGGGCGGCGAAGCGGCCCTCCCGCTTGTAGAGCTCGATGATCCGGTCGACGTCGGCACGCACCTTCGACCGGGTGAAGATCTCGCGCGGCTTGAGCTGGATCTCCGGCGTGATCTTGTCGTCCTTGAGGCGCTTGTTGCCCTCAAGCACGATGCGATTGATGACCGGATTTTCCTGGACCGTGATGACGATGTTGCCGGTGTCGGCACCGGTGATGACGACGTCGGCGAACAGCTCCGTCGCGTAAAGGTCCTTCAGCGCCTGGTCGAGCGTGTCGGCCGTGTAGGTCTGGCCGGGCTGCAGGTTGGCATAGGAGAGGATGGTCGCGGCCTCGAGCCGCTGATTGCCCTTCACCGCGAGCGACCGGATCGTCCCGGTCGATTCCGGCGCGGTGAGCAAGGTCGTCCGCGGCGGGGCCGTCTGCGGAGCCGGCGCGGCCGTTTGCGGGGCGGTCTGGGCGGGTGGCTGCTGAGCGGAGTCCGGCGACGCGGTGTCCTGGGCGATCAAAGGCGCCGACCAGCCTCCGAGGATGGTGCCAACGAGGAGCACCGCACCTGCGCGTCTGGAGAAATGCGTTTTGTCTGGAATCACCCGTTCCGCCCTTGAATGCTGTGCCGCGTCGCTAGCTCTGCGGCAATTTTGGATGTGCAGCCCTGCCCCAACCGACTTAGCCAATCAAGCGCCCAAGCCGTTCCCAGACACCGAATGAGCCGAGGTCGTTCACCGTCGTGAACAGCAACAATGCGAGGATAAGCGCGAGACCGCCACGAAATGCCCATTCCTGCGCCTGGACACTGACCGGCCGGCGCCGGACTGCCTCCACGGCATAAAAGAAGAGATGGCCGCCATCCAGCATCGGGATTGGCAAGAGGTTGATGAATCCGAGATTAATTGACAGCAAGGCAAGCAGGCTGACGAACGCCAGCGGGCCCTGGGCGGCGCCTTCGCCGGCGACCTGGGCGATCTTGATCGGCCCGCCAAGCTGCTTGGGCGAGATTCGGCCCTTGATCAGTTGGGATATGCCGTCGGCGATCGATCGGGTCAGGCTCCATGTATAGTCCGCTGCCATCGGCACTGCCCGGACGATCGAAACCGGCTCCTGGACCTGCGTCGTCGGATAGACTCCAAGCAGCCCTCGCTCGAACTTGGCCCCCGTCGTATCTTCCAGCTGGTCGGTGCCGATATGGACACGCAGGTCGTGAACGACGCCCGTCCGCTCCACCTTGACCGTCACCGTCTCGTCCGGGCGGACGACCACGACGTTGAACACGTCCGCGAAGGTGGGGGTCGGCCGGCCGGCGACTTCGAGGATGTGGTCGCCCGGCTGGATTCCCGATGCTGCCGCTGCCGATCGGGGCTCGATGGCCCCGACAACGTTGGTCCGCGGTGTCCCGATGAAAGCGAAGAATGCGGTGAAGATCAGGATTGCGAGCAGGAAGTTTGCCATCGGTCCGGCAAGAACGACCAGGAAGCGCTGCCACACCAGTTTGCCGGCGAAGCTCCTCGGGTCTCGGGTCGCCTCCGAGCCGTCGCCTTCCCCGGCATGAGCGGCGTCGCCGACGAAGCGGACATATCCTCCAAGCGGCAGCCACCCGACCTTCCATCGGGTGCCGGTGCGGTCGGTCCAACCGGCGATCTCGCGGCCGAAGCCGATCGAGAAAATCTCTGCGCCGACCCCGAACAGACGCCCGACCAGATAGTGACCGAGCTCGTGGAAGAAGACGAGCGGACCGATCGCGCAGACGAACGCGACAACGATCAGCCAGAGCGGGGGCTGGGCCAGCATCAGCAGCAGCTTTCGGAAACCATGAGCGACGCGCGTTCGCGGGTTTCTCGATCAAGTGCAACAACTTCCTCGATGGATTGGGGCGCGGACGAGTTGATCTTGCCGAGCGCCTCCTCGACCAGCCGGCCGATGTCGCAAAAGCCGATCGCGCCTTTCAGGAAAGCCTCGACCGCGACCTCGTTGGCTGCATTGAGGACAATGGCCTCGCCGCCGGAGCCTTCGAGCGCCTCGCGCGCCAGCCGGAGCGAGGGAAATCGCCCGAGGTCGGGTTTCTCGAAATCGAGCCTGCCGATATCGGCGAGCGAAAGCCGCTCGGCGGGGGTCTCCATCCGCTCCGGCCAGGCGAGCGTATAGGCAATCGGGATTCGCATGTCGGCGCTTCCAAGCTGCGCGAGAAGCGAGCCGTCGACAAACTCGACCAGCGAGTGGACCACCGATTGGGGATGGACGATCACGTCAATTCGGTCCGACGGCAGGCCGAACAGGTGGTGCGCCTCGATCAGCTCCAGCCCCTTGTTCATCAAAGTCGCCGAATCGACAGAAATCTTCGTGCCCATCGACCACTTGGGGTGAGCGACCGCCTGTGCCGGAGTGGCGCGACTCATCTCGTCCAGCGACCGTTCCCGGAACGGGCCACCGCTGGCAGTCAGGACAAGTCGTGAGACATGCTGTGAACGGCTTCCGGCAAGGCATTGAAAGATCGCATTATGCTCGCTGTCCACGGGGAGGAGCGTGGCGCCGCTGCTCTTCGCCGCGTCTGTCATCAGCGAGCCGGCGGTGACGAGCGCCTCCTTGTTGGCGAGCGCCACCGCCTTTCCCGCTTCGATTGCAGCCATGGTCGGGACGAGGCCTGCGCAGCCGACGATTGCCGCCATCACCCATTCGGCCTCGCAGGCGGCGGCCTCGACCAGCCCCTCGGGCCCGGCGGCGGCGCGGCAGCCGCTTCCGTCGAGAGCTGCGCGCAATTCATCGAAGCGACCGGGGTCGGCGATCACCGCCAGCTTCGCTCCCGTTCGGCGGGCAGCATCGGCGAGCGCCGCGACACTTTTTTGCGCGGTCAGGGCGACGACTTCGAACCGTTCCGGCGAGCGCTCCACGAGGTCCAGCGTCGAGCGGCCGATCGACCCGGTTGCTCCCAGGATCGCGATCCGGCGCTTCATGCCGCGCCCGCGATCGCAGCAATCGCTGTGAGGATCGCCACCGGCAGCAAGCCGTCGACACGGTCGAAGACCCCACCGTGGCCCGGAAGCAAGCGTCCCGAATCCTTCACTCCGGCCCTGCGCTTCATCCAGCTTTCGAACAGGTCGCCGCCCTGGGCTGCGGCAGCGAACAGCGGCGCCAGGAGCAGAAGGACGGGGTGAAGCCCGGTGTAGAGCACCCATGCTCCGCCAAGCAGCGTCGCCGCCGCCACTCCGCCGTAGAAGCCGGCCCAGGTCTTCCCCGGGCTGATCGAGGGCGCGAGCCTGGGTCCGCCGATCGCCCTGCCGGCGAAAAACGCGCCGATGTCGACCGACCAGACGACAACAAACACCCACAGGACGAGCCGCAGCCCGTCGGCTTCGTCGGCTCGCTCGCGGATCCAGAGAAGCGCCAGAGCGGCCAGCGCCGCGTAGAGGAAGCCGCCGAGGTACCAGGCGGCGCCCCAGCCCTTGGTCAGCCGGGTCCATTCATGGAAGACCGCGGTCGCCACTGCGGCGGCGAGCACCGCGAAGGCGTAGCCGCCGACGACCGCCGCCGCGAGAGCGATGAGGATCATTGCAATCCCGCTGATCGTCCGGATTGCGACCTCGCTCATCGGCCGCCGAATCGCCGTTGCCGGACCGCGAACTGCTCGAGTGCGTCGTTGAAGCATTGCTCATCGAAGTCGGGCCACAAAACGGGCGTGAACAGGAGCTCGGCATAGGCCGCTTGCCACAGCAGGAAGTTCGACAGCCGCACCTCCCCCGAAGTGCGGATCAGAAGGTCGAGCTCGGGAAGGTCCGCAGTCGAAAGCTCCGCGGCCAGAGCCTCTTCGTCGATGGCCTCCGGAGCGATTTCGCCTGCAGCCGCCTTGCGGGCAAGCACTGCCGCAGCGTCGGCGATCTCCTTGCGCGATCCGTAGTTGAGGGCGACGACCAGCGTCAGCCGGTCGTTGTTCGCGGTCGTCTCGACAGCTTTCTCGAGCAGCCGGGTCATTTCCGGGCCGAAGGCGCGATAGTCGCCGATCAGCCGCAGCTTCACGCCCTCGGCGACGAGCCGGTTGAGCTCCTTCTCGACATAAAAGCGCATCAGCCCCGTGAGGTCGGAAATCTCCTCGTCCGAACGGCGCCAGTTCTCCGACGAAAAGGCATAGAGCGTCAGCACTTCAACCCCGGCATCGGCCGCGGCCTGGAGCGTTCGGCGAACCGCCTCTGCCCCGGCCTTGTGTCCTGCGGCTCGGGGAAGTCTGTGCTGCTTCGCCCAGCGGCCGTTCCCGTCCATGATGATCGCAATGTGCCGCGGGACGGACGCGCCGCCCTTGAGCGCCGCTGCCCCTTGCGCAGGTGCGGCATTGGCAGAGGTCACTGGCCGAGGATTTCCTTTTCCTTCGATTGAGCGAGTTCGTCGATCTCCTTGATGATCTCGTCGGTGAGCTTTTGCACGTCCTGCTCGAGCCTTTTGTGCTCGTCCTCGCTGATCTGGTGCTTCTTCTCGTCCTGCTTGAGCTGGTCCATGCCGTCGCGGCGAACGTTGCGAACGGCGATCTTCGCCTTTTCCGCATATTGGCCGACCAGCTTCGCGAGTTCCTTTCGCCGATCCTCGGTGAGATCGGGGATCGGGAGACGGATCAGCTGGCCGTCCGTCACCGGATTGAGACCAAGGCCGGCCGACCGGATCGCTTTTTCCACCGGCTGTACGTTCGATCGGTCCCACACCTGGACCGTCAGCATCCGCGGTTCCGGGACGGAGACGGTCGCCACCTGGTTGAGCGGCATTGTAGCGCCATAGACCTCGACATGGATGGTATCGAGGAGAGCCGTCGACGCGCGGCCGGTACGAAGGCCCGACAGGTCGTGCTTCAGCGCGTCGATCGCACCGTGCATCCGGCGCTGAAGGTCGGATTTGTCCATCGTCGTCGTCATCTTCTACTCCTCGTTCTGGACAATTGTCGCCGTCCCCCGGCCCTCGATGATCTCGGCGAGATTTCCGGGCTGGCGGATGTTGAAGACGACGATCGGAATATTGTTGTCGCGGCACAAGGCGACGGCGGCAGCGTCCATGACCTTGAGGTCGTCGCTGAGCACCTTGTGGAAGCTCAATCGGTCGTAGCGCGTGGCGCTCGAGACCTTCTTCGGGTCGGCGGTGTAGACGCCATCGACGCTTGTCCCCTTGAACAGCGCGTCGCAGCCCATTTCTGCCGCCCTCAGGGCCGCCGCCGTGTCGGTGGTGAAATAGGGATTGCCCGTCCCCGCAGCGAACAGCACGATCCGCCCCTTCTCCAGATGCCGCAGGGCGCGGCGGCGGATGTACGGCTCGGACACGCTGGCCATCGGGATTGCGGAGAGGACTCGCGTGTCGACACCCTGCCGCTCGAGCGCATTCTGAAGCGCGAGCGCATTCATCACCGTCGCCAGCATCCCCATGTAGTCGGCGCTGGCCCGATCGAAGCCCTTCGCTGCAGCCGCCATTCCGCGGAAGATGTTTCCGCCGCCGACGACGAGGCAAAGCTCATGGCCCTTTTCCTTGGCTGCCTTGATCTCGCTTGCCAGACCGTCGACCGCCGCGGGATCGATCCCGAACTGCCCCTGCCCCATCAGCGCCTCGCCCGAGAGCTTCAGAAGGATTCGGTTGAAGCGCGGGCGGGTCATGGGCGGGTCGGTCCTTGCGATGCAAAAAAGGGCGGACACGCTTTAGCGCGCCCGCCCCATTTTCCAACTGTTGCTTTGCCGATCAGGCGACCGGCTCGTCCTTCTTCTGCCCTGCCGCCGCGGCGACCTCGGCTGCGAAGTCTTCGTGCTTCTTCTCGATGCCCTCGCCGAGCTGGAAGCGAACGAACGCGTTGATCGCGATGGCGCTGCCGGCTTCCTTGCCGGCAGAGGCGACGACCTCCGCGACGGGGGTCTTGTTGTCCATCACGAACAGCTGCGACAGGAGCGCGCTTTCCTTGCGGAACTTGGCGAGGCTGCCCTCGACCATCTTTTCGGCGATGTTCTGCGGCTTGCCGCTTTCCTTCGCTTTCTCGGTGGCGACGGCACGCTCGCGCTCGATCAGCTCGGAATCGATCCCGTCGGCGTTAAGCGCCAGCGGGTTGGCGGCCGCGATATGCATCGCGATCTGCTTGCCCAGCGCCTGCAGCGTTTCGGCCGGAGCGGCACTCTCGAGCGCGACAAGCACTCCGATCCTTCCGAGGCCGGGCGCCACCGCATTGTGGACGTAGGGTACGACGGCGCCCTGGCTCACCGCCAGCACCGCGCTTCTGCGAACCGACTGGTTCTCGCCAATCGTGGCGATGTTGTTGGTCAGCACTTCCTCGACCGTTCCGCCGTCCGGATAACCGGCGGCCAGAAGGTCCTCGACATTGCCGCCGGTCTCGAGCGCAAGCTGGGCGACGTTGCGGACGAACGCCTGGAACTTCTCGTTCTTGGCGACGAAATCGGTCTCCGAATTGACCTCGACCGCGGCGCCGCGGGTGCCCTCGACGGCAACTCCGACGAGGCCCTCGGCCGCCGTTCGTCCGGCCTTCTTGGCGGCGGCGGCAAGGCCCTTGGCGCGAAGCCAGTCGACCGCGGCCTCCATGTCGCCGTTGGTCTCGGCCAGCGCCTTCTTGCAGTCCATCATGCCCGCGCCGGTACGCTCGCGAAGCTCTTTCACGCTGGCGGCGGTGATCTCAGCCATTTGATTTTCCTCTCGTTCCCCGGCGCAGGCCGGGGTCCAGTCACTATGAGAATGCTGGATCCCGGCCTTCGCCGGGATTCAGTCCGTTACGCCTGCAGCGCCGGCTCGGCGGGCGGCTCGGCCATTTCGCCGACGTCCTCGCCCTTCGATTGCGCGTGGCCGGTGCGGCCGGCGTTCACGGCCGCCGCGACGGCATCGCAATACAGCCGGATTGCGCGGCTGGCGTCGTCATTGCCCGGGACCGGGAAAGCGATGCCCGTCGGGTCGCTGTTCGAATCGAGGATCGCGACGACCGGAATTCCCAGCACGTTCGCTTCCTTGACGGCGAGCTCTTCCTTGTTCGTGTCGACCACGAACATGACGTCGGGAAGACCGCCCATGTTGCGAATTCCGCCCAGCGACTTTTCGAGCTTGTCGCGCTCGCGGGTCAGCTGGAGCACTTCCTTCTTGGTCAGGCCCGCAGTGTCTCCGGACAGCTGCTCCTCGAGCGTCTTGAAACGCTTGATCGAGTTGGAAATCGTCTTCCAGTTAGTCAGCATTCCGCCGAGCCAGCGATGATTGACGTAATGCTGGCCGGACGCATGCGCGGCCTGCGCGATCGGGTCCTGCGCCTGGCGCTTGGTCCCGACGAACAGCACCTTGCCGCCGCGAGCGACGCTCTGGGTGACGAAGTCGAGCGCGCGCGCGAACAAAGGCACGGTCTGCGACAGGTCGATGATGTGGACGCCGTTGCGGTCGCCGAAGATGTACGGCTTCATCCGCGGGTTCCAGCGATGGGTCTGGTGGCCGAAATGCGATCCGGCCTCGAGCAATTGCTGCATTGTGACGACATTGGTCGCCATAGGTATTCTCCTTCCGGTTTAAGCCTCGGCGGAGCCAGTCACCAGCCTTGCGGCCAGCACCGGTATGTCAGCTCCGCCTGTGGGATGCGGCGCGCCCTAGCCGAACGGCGCCGCTGTTTCAACCATTTGCAGATGGTGACGATGGCCCGCTTGACAAGTGAGAACATATAGGGAACATTGGTCCGTCCCGGCAGCGCTGCAATGCGACCGGCGCAACCAACGAGAACAGGGACTGACACCCATGCTTGGACCGCTATTGAGCCTTTTCTTCCTCGGCTGCTTCTGGATCGCCGGAAGCCTCGCTCTCCAGGAACTTTACGACAGCCGCCGCGACATTCGTGCCGCGCTCGGCGGACGCGGAGGCGTCAAGCGCTTGCCGCGCGCCTCCTTTTGACCCGGGCGTAGCTGGCGATGCTGAACGGGATCATCGCCAGGTAGATCAGCGAAATCGCCAAAAGCGTAACCCAAGGATTGGTGACGAGCGCAGCCCCGAGCAGCCCGATGCCTGCGATTGCGAAGATGCGCGACGAGCGGCGGACTCGAAGGCTCGACCAGCTGTAGGTCGCGACGCTCGAGATCATCAGCAGGGCGATCAGCACCGTCCAGCCCATCACCAGGTGCCACTGGCGGAACAGGTCGTTTCCGGTAACCAGCCACAGGAAGATCGGAATGAAGGCCAGCCCCGCGCCGGCGGGAGCCGGGACTCCGGTATTGAACCCGGCCGACTTGTGCGGCTGCTCGGCGACGTCGATCCGGGCATTGAACCGGGCGAGCCTCAGCGCACAGCAGACCGCGAGCGCAAGCGCCGCCACCCAGCCGAAGCTGGGCGCATTCTGGAGCGACCACAGGAACAGGATCAGCGCCGGCGCCGTGCCGAACGCGACGTTGTCGCTGAGCGAATCCAGCTCCGCTCCGAACCTGCTCTCGGCCCGCAGAAGGCGTGCGATTCGCCCGTCCATGCCGTCGAGGACTCCGGCACCAACGACGCAGGCAAGTGCAATCTGCCAGGCCGACCTGTCGTTCGTCGCGGACGCCGTGATCGCAAAGCTAACACCCGTAAGGCCGAAGCACAGGGCCAGCAGGGTGATGGCATTGGGAACGAGGGCGCGAAACGGAATTCCGCCCCTCCCTTCCGCCTTGGCTTTCACTGGCTCCGCCCGCTCATGGCCGTTTCGACCCCGATTTGCGCGAGAACCGTCTCGCCGGCGATCGCTCGCTGGCCGAGCAGGACCCGCGGGCCCGTGCCCGCCGGCAGATAGACGTCGACCCGGCTTCCGAAGCGGATCATCCCGATTCGTTGCCCCGCCTCGACTGCATCGCCCTGATGGACGAAGGTCAGGATTCGCCGCGCGATGAGGCCCGCAATCTGGGTCACTCCGATCGACACTCCTCCGGAGGTCTCGATGACGAAGTGCTGGCGCTCGTTCTCGTCACTGGCCTTGTCGAGGTCGGCGTTGACGAACTTGCCGGCGACATAGGCCATTTTCTTCACCCGGCCCGTCACCGGCGAGCGATTGATGTGCACGTCGAAGACACTCATGAAAATCGACACGCGGGTCATTTCCGGATCGGTCAGCCCGTCAGGCCCGGCAAGCTCGCGCGGGGGCGGCACCTGCGCAATTGCCGAGATCAGCCCGTCGGCCGGCGCGACAATGAAATCCGCATCCTGCGGAGTGGTCCGGATCGGGTCGCGGAAAAAGGCGGCGATCCAGATCGTGATGCCGACGCAAATCCAGCCGAGGAAGTGGCTGAGGCCCCAATAGACGATGACGGTGACGACCGCGGCGATCAGAAGGAACTTGCGGCCTTCCGGATGTACGGATGGAAACCGCCACTTGGTGCTGGTCGTCGCAAGCGGCGAGTCCGGTTTTTCGAGCTCAGGCATGGCGACTGCCCTTAGAGGCGCCGGGAACCATTCACAATCGGGCGCGGTTGCGTTCGCTCCGAAGCTTCGCCTATGCGCGCTGCCAATCCCAGGACAGCAGGACGGACATGGCCAAGATCAAGGTGAAGACCCCCCTCGTCGAGCTCGACGGCGACGAGATGACCCGAATCATCTGGCAGTGGATCCGCGAGCGGCTGATCCAGCCTTATCTCGATATCGACCTGCTTTATTACGACCTGTCGATCGAGAAGCGCGACGAGACCGAGGACCGGATCACCGTGGAGGCGGCCGAGGCGATCAAGACGCATGGCGTCGGAGTCAAATGCGCGACCATCACTCCTGACGAAGCCCGAGTGAAGGAATTCGACCTCAAGAAGATGTGGAAATCGCCAAACGGGACGATCCGCAACATCCTGGGCGGGGTGATTTTCCGCGAGCCGATCGTGATGTCGAACGTGCCGCGGCTGATTCCCGGCTGGACCGACCCGATCGTCGTCGGGCGCCATGCGTTCGGCGACCAGTACAAGGCGACGGACTTTCTCGTGCCGGGACCCGGCAAGCTGACCATGACGTGGGTCGGAGAAGACGGCCAGCAGCTCCACTTCGATGTGTTCGATTTCCCAGGCTCCGGCGTCGCGATGGGCATGTACAACCTCGACGCCAGCATCCGCGACTTCGCTCATGCCTGCTTCAACTACAGCCTCAACCGCGGCTGGCCGCTCTATCTCTCTACCAAGAACACGATCCTGAAGGCCTACGATGGTCGCTTCAAGGATATCTTCCAGGAGATTTACGACAGCGAATACAAAGCGAAATTCGCAGCTGCTGGCATAGAATATCAGCATCGCCTGATCGACGACATGGTCGCCAGCGCGCTCAAGTGGAGCGGAAAGTTCGTCTGGGCCTGCAAGAATTACGATGGCGACGTCCAGTCGGACCAGGTCGCCCAGGGCTTCGGGTCGCTGGGCCTGATGACGTCGGTCCTGATGACTCCCGACGGACGGACGATCGAAGCAGAGGCTGCCCACGGCACCGTTACCCGCCACTATCGCATGCACCAGCAGGGCAAGGCGACCTCGACCAACCCGATCGCGTCGATCTTCGCCTGGACCGGCGGCCTCAAATATCGTGGCAAGTTCGATGACACGCCCGACGTGGTTCGCTTCGCAGAGACGCTCGAGCAGGTCTGCATCGACACCGTCGAGAGCGGTCACATGACCAAGGACCTCGCCATCCTCGTCGGCCCCGAGCAGCCGTGGATGACCACCGAGCAATTCTTCGAAGCGGTCGTGAACAATCTCGAGGCCGCTATGGCGAATTGGGAGAAAGAACCCTCTCCCGCCTGACTCCGAGGCCGATGAGGCGACCCGGGATCCGCCGCAGGATCTCGAACCGGTCGAGGAGCCTGATCGCCAGCGGGGCCTTGCGGATCGGCTCTCCGGGTTCGAGCAGGCGGCCGATAATCCGATCCTGGGCGAGCTTCTGCGCCCCCTGGATCACCCGCGTTGGGACCATGCGCCGGTCCTGGACCTTGTGAAGCAACGGATCGACGTCTTCTCCCCGGGCAAGCGGCCCCGCCAGCGCGTTCGCCGCCGCCACCGCATCCTGGATCGCCAGGTTGATCCCGACCCCGCCGATCGGCGACATCGCGTGGGCCGCATCGCCGATCGCCAGCAGGCCCGGCTTGGACCAGACGGTCAGGCGGTCGAGCGCCACGCTCAGCAGCTTGAGGTCCTCGACATCATCGAGGTCGGCGAGGTTGACGTTGGGCGCAGCCGAATGGACCGCGTCGCGGATCGGGCCGATTCCCCTCGCCTTCAGCTTCTCCGCCGCGCCCTTGGGAATCACCAGCGCGCACTGCCAATAATCGCCGCGATCGATGAGCACGAGCAGCCGCCCGCGCTCGAAACTGCCGCGGAGCTTGTCGCCGCCGGGTTTCTTGGCGACGCGGAACCAGAAGACGTCCATCGGCGCGCCCAGCACTTCCACCGGCAACATATGGCGCTGACGGACGAGCGAATCCCGCCCGTCGGCTGCGATCGTCAACCGGCTACGCAACTCGCGGCCGTCGCGGAGCTGGACGCCCAGCACTCGGTCTTCGCGCTGGACGAAGCTGTCGACCGGCGCCTCCATTTCCAGCGAGAAGCCGGGGAACGCCGCCGCCTCGTCGCGAAGGAAGTCGAGAAACTCCCACTGCGGCATCATCGCGATGAACGGCGCGGGCGTATGGAGGTGCGTGAGATCCCCGATCTTCCACGTCCGTCCGGCAAGCTCGAGCTCGGCCCCGCGAAGCTCGCTGTGCGGCCGCTTCAGAAACCGCCGGAGCATTCCGAGCTGGTCGAGCACCTCCATGGTCGAGGGGTGGACCGTGTCTCCGCGGAAATCCCGGAAGAAGTCCGCGTGCTTTTCCAGCACTTTCACCCGGCAACCGGCTCGAGCGAACAGCAGCCCTGCCATCATCCCCGCCGGCCCGCCGCCGACGACGATCAGGTCCAATTCCGACGCCATGACGCCACCTTTGCCGTCTTCCCCGCGAAAGCGGGGACCCAATAGTGCTGTTTAGCCAGCTTCGCGCTTTCGCGGGAATGACGAAACCGCCACAAGAGACGAATGCAAGACCAATTCTCGACATCCGGCTTCAGCGACGCGCTCGTGATCCTGGGCGCAGCCGGAATCGTGATCCCGGCCTTCGCACGCTTCCGGATTACCCCGATCGTCGGCTTCATCCTCATCGGCGTGCTGTTCGGGCCGTCAGGACTGGGCGCTCTGACGACGGCACACCCGTGGCTTCACTATGTAACGATTTCCAACGCCCACCGGATTGAGCCCTTCGCCGAGCTCGGGATCGTCCTCCTGTTGTTCTCCGTCGGGCTCGAGCTCTCCTTCCGCCGATTGTGGTCGATGCGGCGAATCGTCTTCGGAGTGGGCGCGGCCGAGCTGATCGGCAGTGCGGTTATCATCGGCGCGGGGCTCCACTGGATCGGCCAGGGCATTCCCGGCGCGATCGGCCTCGGTCTTGCACTGGCCCTTTCCTCGACCGCCATCGTGCTTCCGCTGGTCGGCACCCAATCTGCCGTCGGCCGCTCGTCCCTCGGCATGTTGCTGTTCGAGGACGTCGCACTGGTCCCGATCGTCTTCGCGCTCGGAGCAATGGCCCCCACGGCTACGGCCGGCGTTGGTCCGCTCGTCGGCACTTTGCTGCTCGGCGGAGCCGTCGCCATCGGCCTGCTGTTCGGTGGAAGGCTCCTCCTTCCGATCCTGTTCGGCCAGGCCGCCCGGACCAAGAACCCCGAAGTCTTCCTCGCTGTCTGCCTGCTGGTCGTGATCGTCGCCAGCATGGTGACGTCGGCGATCGGTTTTTCGGCGGTGCTCGGTGCGCTCATCGCCGGGATCGTCATCGCCGAAACCGAATATCGCGGCGAGGTCGAAGTCATCACCGCGCCGATGCGCGGCCTCGGCCTCGGCATTTTCCTCATCACCGTCGGGATGAGCGTCAATCTCGGCCTCGTTCTCGCCAATTGGGAGAGCATCCTTGCGGCCCTTGTCGCCGTGCTCGTTATCAAGGCCATTGTCACCGGCGGGCTCCTCAAGCTCAACGGAGCGAGAACCGGGGTGGCGGCGGAAACCGGTGTGCTGATGGCCTCGCCTTCGGAAACGACACTGATCGTCCTCGGCTCGGCGACGGCGGCGCAGCTGATCCGCCCGGAAACCGCGGCCTTCTGGCAGATCGTGACCGCGCTCGGCCTGACGATCACGCCGCTGCTCGGAACAGTGGGCCGGATGGCCGGGCGCCGGATCGACCGCACCGGCGATGCAGTCCTCGGCGACGCCCTTCACAAGGGCACTCCCGGCAAGGTCGTGATCGTCGGCTTCGGCCGGGTCGGAAGGATCGTCGCCGACATGCTCTCGGCCCACAATCTCGATTATGTCGCGGTCGATTCGGATTCGGACTCGGTCCACGACGGCCGGGACAGCGGCTACAAGGTTCTGTTCGGCGACGTGTCGCGCGGAACCCTGGTCGAGCGCCTTCATCTCGGCCAGCCAAGCGCGGTGATCCTCACCATGGATAATCCGGTGCTCGTCGCCCGCCTCGCGAAGCGGCTTCGCGCCGCCTATCCGGACCTTCCGATCATCGCCCGCGCCCGCGATACCGCCCATGCCGCGCGGCTCTACAGAGCGGGAGTCACCGATGCGGTGCCGGAGACGCTCGAGGCCTCGCTGCAGCTATCGGAGGCGGCGCTCGTCGATCTCGGAATCGCAATGGGCCCGGTGATCGCCTCGATCCACGAAAAGCGCGACCAGCTTCGCGCCAGGATCAAGGAAGACGCCGAGCTGGAGGAAGAGCCCCGGCTCGGCCGCAGGCGGTTGCGGGACCTTCAGCCGGACGAAGGTTCGAAGCGGAGCACGCCGGCGACATAAGTCTTCCGGTTGGCATTGTCCGCCGGATGCCGACTGCCGTCGTAAACGACGACCTCTTCGAAATCGAAGGGTGACACGCCCTCAAGGCAGGCAACGTTGACGCCGAGCTGGCCAGGGTTCGAGCGGCGCTTGTGGTGCGTATAGGCGCCGCAGACGCTGCAGAAATGATGTTCCGCGCTCATCGTGTTGAAGCGATAGGTCGCCAGCTTGTCCTCGCCCTGTGTGATCTGGAAGTCCGCTGGCGTTGACGTCACTGCCACCGCACCCCGCATCCGACAGATCGAGCAGGTGCAACGCCGTGCCGAAGCAAAGCCCTGCGTCAGCGTCGTCGTGAACTTCACCGCGCCGCAGTGGCAGGAGCCATTGATGGTGACCGGGTCCGCCGAAGCCGTATCGATCACGCCGCGACCGTCTCCAGCGCGGTCTTGACCGCCTGGAGTGCTTCAGCGGCCTTCGAACCATCCGGGCCGCCGCCCTGCGCCATGTCTGGACGGCCCCCGCCGCCCTGCCCGCCCAACGCGGCTACCGCGACCTTGACCAGGTCGACCGCGCTCACTTGCCCGGCGAGATCGTCGGTGACCCCGACGGCGACGCTAGCGCGGCCGTCGTTGACCGCAACGAGCGCGCCGATTCCGGAACCGAGCTTTTTCTTCATGTCATCAATGGCAGCGCGCAACCCCTTGGGATCCAAGCCTTCCATGACCTGACCGAGGAACTTATGGCCGTTGACCTGCTCCGGCGCCGGGCCTTCCGACTTCCCGCCGCCGCCCATCGCCAGCGCCTTCTTGGCGTCGCCGAGTTCGCGCTCCAGGCGTTTGCGCTCCTCGACCAGCGCGGCAAGGCGCGCCGGAACCTCGTCGGGCGAGCTTTTCAGGGTTGCCGCCGCCTCGCGCAGTTTCGACTCGCGCTGCGACAGCCACTGGCGCGCGGCCTCTCCGGTGAGCGCCTCGATGCGGCGAACGCCCGAGGACACGGCACTCTCGCCGATGATCTTCAGCAGCTGGATGTCACCAAGCGCTCGAACATGGGTTCCGCCGCACAGCTCGACCGAATAATCGTCCTCGCCGGTGCGGCCCATGGCGAGGACGCGGACCTCGTCGCCATATTTCTCGCCGAACAGCGCCATCGCGCCCGCGGCGATGGCCTCGTCGGGCGTCATCAGCCGCGTCGTCACCGGCGCGTTGCCGCGGATCTGCGCGTTCACCTCGGCCTCGACCGCCTCGATGTCCTCGCGAGTCATCGCCTTTGGGTGGGAAAAATCGAACCGGAAATAATCCGGCGAGACCAGGCTGCCCTTCTGGCTGACATGGGTGCCCAGCCGGTGCCGAAGCGCCGCGTGAAGCAAATGTGTCGCGCTGTGGTTGGCGCGGATCCGGTTGCGGCGGTCGCTGTCGAGCTTCTGCTGAACCGTGTCGCCGACCGAAAGCTCACCCGCGGCAACCTTGGTCAGAAGCACGTGAAGCTTGCCCAGCGGCTTCGCCGTGTCCTCAACATCGCCTTTGAAGCCTTTGAGGTTCGTTAATTTTCCGCTGTCGCCGACCTGCCCGCCGCTCTCGCCGTAGAAGGGCGTCTGATTGAGCAGGACCTGAACGGTCTCGCCAACCTCGGCAGCTTCAACCCGAACGCCGTCCCTGACGATCGCGAGCACCACGCCCTCGCCTTCGTCGCCCGAGTAACCGGTGAACTCGGTACTCCCGAATTCCTCCGCGAGATCGAACCACAGTTCGTCCGACGCCTTTGCACCCGAGCCTTTCCACGCCGCCCGCGCTTTCGTCTTCTGCTCGGCCATCGCCGAATCGAAGCCGTCGCGGTCGACCTTGAGCCCGCGGGCCCGCAGCGCGTCTTCGGTCAAGTCGTACGGGAAACCGTAAGTGTCGTAGAGCTTGAACGCGGTCTTGCCGGCCAGAGTGCCGCCTGCGCCCAGGTCCGACGTCGCCTCGTCGAGCAGCTTGAGTCCGGTCGCCAGGGTCTGCCGGAACCGAGTCTCTTCCTGCTGAAGAGTAGCTTCGATCAACGGCTGGGCTCGGACCAGCTCGGGATAAGCGGCGCCCATCTCGCCCACAAGCGCGGGCACGAGCCGCCACATCAGCGGCTCCTTGCGTCCCAGCAGATGCGCGTGGCGCATCGCCCGGCGCATGATCCGGCGCAGGACGTAGCCCCTGCCCTCGTTCGCCGGCAGGACGCCGTCGGCGACGAGGAAACCGCTGGCACGCAGGTGATCGGCGATCACACGATGGCTCGCCTTGCTCTCGCCCTCGGCCCGGGTGTGGGTCAGCGCCTCGCTCGCCTCGATCAGCGCGCGGAAGGTGTCGGTGTCGTAATTGTCGTGGACACCTTGAAGCACCGCGGCGATCCGCTCGAGTCCCATCCCGGTGTCGATGCTCTTGCTCGGAAGCTCGGAGACGATCTCGCCCGCCGTCTGCTCGTACTGCATGAAGACGAGGTTCCAGATCTCGACGAAGCGGTCGCCGTCCTCGTTCGGGCTTCCGGGCGGCCCGCCGGGGATATGCTCGCCGTGATCGTAGAAGATTTCCGAACAGGGCCCGCACGGCCCGTCGTCGCCCATGGACCAGAAATTGTCCTTGGTCGGAATCTTGATGATCCGACTTTCGGGCAAGCCGGAAATCTTCTTCCAAAGATCGAAGGCCTCGTCGTCGGTGTGATAGACGGTCGCGGTCAGCCGGTCGGGGCTCAGCCCCCATTCCTTCGTAAGCAGGTTCCACGAAAGCTCGATCGCGCGATCCTTGAAATAATCGCCGAACGAGAAATTGCCGAGCATTTCGAAGAAGGTGTGGTGCCGCGCGGTATAGCCGACATTGTCGAGATCGTTGTGCTTGCCACCGGCACGAACGCATTTCTGCGAGCTGGTCGCCTGGCTGTACGGCCGCGATTCAAGGCCGGTGAAGACGTTCTTGAACGGCACCATGCCCGCATTCACGAACATCAAAGTCGGGTCGTTGTGCGGAACGAGCGGCGCTGACGGCACCCGCGCGTGGCCGTTCGTCTCGAAAAAGTCGAGGAAGGAGCGGCGGATGTCGTTGGTTGAGGCGGTCATCAGCCAAGCGATGTAAATGCGCTGCTGCACTGCGGCAAGGAGCGCGCTAAGCAACAGCAATGGCAAAACGTTCCAGGCCCTCGATCCCGACCTACAGGCGCAGGCGCAAGCGTGGCCTTTTCGGCCGGATTCTCGGCTGGATCGTCAAGCTGGTCCTCGCCTTCATCCTGATCTCGGTGCTGTGGGTCCTCGCCTACCGCTTCATCAACCCGCCGATCACTCCCAACATGATCGGCGACATCGTGGCCGGGCGCGGGGCGACGCGGGACTGGATGCCGATCACCCAGATCGACCGCGACATGGTTCGCGCCGCGATCGGGGCGGAGGACGGCAGATTCTGTTCGCACCACGGCTTCGACTGGGACGCGATCCAGGACGCGGCCAAGCGCAACGCATCCGGAGGCCGAATCCGCGGCGGTTCGACCATCAGCCAGCAGACCGCGAAGAACGCTTTCCTGTGGAACGGCGGCGGCTATGCCCGCAAGGGCGTGGAAGCCTGGTTCACCTTCCTGATGGAGCAGATGTATCCGAAACGCCGGATCATGGAGCTGTACCTCAATCTCGCCGAGACCGGGATCGGCACCTATGGAGTCAACGCGGGCGCCCAGCGCTACTTCGGCCACGACGCGAGCGCCATGACGGCGACGGAGGCGGCTCGGCTCGCGGCCATCCTTCCGCTGCCCAAGAAGCGCGGCGCCGTCGCCCCGAAGGGTTTCACCCGCCGCTACGGCAACATAATCGCAGCGCGAATCGGCGCCGTCGCCCGCGACGGGCTCGACGCCTGCGTCTATTCCGGGATCACCCCGCCGCCCAAGAAGGCGCCGCCCAGGGTCAAGGCCGAGCCACGTCCGCAGCCGGGGGCGGAATATGAGACGGCCACTCCGCCGCCTCCCCCGGCCGAGCAGCCGGCGGCCGAGCCGGAGCAGCAAGCCCCCGAGCCGACGACGGTCCCACCGGTCTCGAACCAGCCCGTGCCGGCGCTCGCGCCCACCAACCAGGCCATCCCGGGCAATAGGATCTGACCAGCGGCCCGCTTCGAGCGACGATTACCCCGACCGAGACGGAACGGCGGCGCGAACCCCTCCGTTGAATCCTCCAGACAATGGAGGTGCCAATGCCGACCCGTACGCAATCGAGATCGACCAATCGCAGCCACGACAGCAGGAGCGCTTTCTCCTGGGGCGACAGTGCCGGCCCGCTGGTCGGCGCCGCGCTGGCCGGAGCGGCGATCGGCTTCGCCGCCAATATCGGCCGCAAGTTCGCCATGCAGGGCATGGAAGCGGCCGCTGGCGACTGGTTCGAAATGCTCAAGAACGACCATGACGAGATCCAGAAGATCACCGAGCAGATGCTCGTGACCGACGAAAGCCAGACCTGGAAACGCTCAATGCTTCTGATGAAGCTCGGCCACAAGCTCGACAAACATGCCTATGAGGAAGAAAATGTCATCTATCCGGCGCTTCGCGACGACAATGACACTGTCGAGGCCGACCAGCTCGATATCGAGCACGGCCATGTGAAGACGCTCATCTTCGAGCTGAAGCAAATGCAATCGGACTCGCCGCTGTGGCTCGAAACGGTCCGCAAGCTGCGCGATTCGCTCGACGAGCATATCCGGATGGAGGAAGAACAGGTCCTTCCGGGGCTCAGGAGCGACCTCGACGAAGACCAGAACGCCAAGCTCACGACCATGGTCAACAAGGCCGGCTTCATGATGGCCTGACGAGCACGCCTGTCCCACCGACAGGCTGCGTGGCAGCTTAGCCGACGAGTGCGAGCTTGGGCGGCTCCTGGACGCACAGCTCGACGCTGCCTTCGCCGAGCAGGCGCTCGAGGCGGGCGGCGAGTTCCGCGTCGAGCGCGAAGTCGCGGCCGGCAAGGATCTTTGCCTCTCCTCCGAACGCAAGCGGGAGCAGGAGGCGAACCATGCCACTGCCGCCGCGGCACCGCTCCAGCTCGGCCGCGACTTGTGGCATCAGCGCCGGCTTTGCGACGCGAACTTCCATTTGCAGCCGGGTTCGCTTGGCCAGCGAATCCACCGGCTGAAAGCGCTTCACCGCCACCCGCGGCGTCTCGTCGCCGGCGCGCCGGTCGAGCTCGACCGTCAGCAGGCCGCAAGCGCCGCTGTCCGCGGCAGCCCGAAGCGCCTCGATCGGCTCGTCGTCAAAGGCCGTCGCCTGGAACTGGCCGGATGGGTCGCTGAGCTGCGCCGTGAGGAACCGGCGCCCCTTGGCCGACGTCCGCCAGCGCGCGTCCTCGACCATCGCCGCCATGGTTACGCTCACCCGCTCGCCTTCAGCGATGCGCACGTCGGCGAGCTCGTCGAACCTCTTGACCTTGTGAAGCGCGAGCAAGTGAGCGTGCGCCTGCACCGGGTGAGCGGAGAAATAGAAACCGAACGACTCGCGCTCCGCCGCCATGCGCTGGGCCAGGCTCCATTCCGCCTGGGGAAAACGGATCGGCGGAACGCTGGTGTCGCCCGACAGGAACAGCCCGTGCTGGCCGCTTTCCCGGTGCTCGGCGGCGCTCGCCGCATGGGCGAGGATCGTCTCGGCGGCGGCAAAAACCGATGCCCGGTTCGGATTGAGAGCGTCGAACGCCCCCGCGCCCGCCAGGCTCTCCATCTGACGGCGGTTGAGGAGCCGGGGCTCGATCCGTCCGGCCAGGTCCTCGAACGACTTGAACGACCCCCGGCAATCCCTCTCCGCAATGACGGATTCCATCGCCTTTTCGCCCACGCCCTTGAGCGCGCCGAGCGCATAACGCACCGCCCCCCCTTCGACCGTGAAGAAGGCGTTGCTGGCGTTGATGCTGGGCGGCAGGCACTCGACCCCGCCGCGGCGGATGTCCTCGACGAACAAGGCCAGCTTGTCGGTTTGAGTCATGTCGAAGCTCATCGACGCCGCATAGAATTCCGGGCGGCGGTGCGCCTTCAGCCAGGCGGTCTGGAAGGCGACCAGGGCGTAAGCGGCTGCGTGGCTCTTGTTGAAGCCGTAGCCCGCGAACTTGTCGATCAGGTCGAACAGCTCGTTCGCCTTGGCTGCCGGGATTTGGTTGTGGGTCGCACAGCCCTCGACGAAAGTCGCGCGCTGAGCGTCCATCTCGCTCTGGATCTTCTTGCCCATCGCCCGCCGCAAGAGGTCGGCGCTACCAAGGGAGTAGCCGGCGAGCACCTGCGCGGCCTGCATCACCTGCTCCTGGTAAACGAAGACCCCGTAGGTTTCCTTCAGGATTTCCTCGAGCAACGGGTGCGGATATTCGATTGGAGTTCGGCCGTTCTTCCGGTCACCGAACATGCCGATATTGTCCATCGGGCCGGGCCGGTAGAGCGCGACGAGCGCGATGATATCGCCGAAGCCGGTCGGCCGGACCGCCGACAGAGTCCGCCGCATGCCCTCCGATTCCAGCTGGAACACCCCGACCGTATCGCCGCGCTGGAGAAGCTCGTAGACCGCCGGATCGTCGAGCTCGAGCCTGGTGAAATCCACCTCCACTCCGCGCTGGGCGAGCAGCCGCTGGCCCTCCTTGAGCACCGACAGGGTCTTGAGGCCGAGGAAGTCGAACTTAACCAGCCCCGCCGCCTCGACATATTTCATGTCGAACTGAGTGACCGGCATGTCGGAGCGGGGATCGCGATAGAGCGGCACCAGCTCGTCGAGCGAGCGATCGCCAATGACGACTCCCGCCGCATGGGTGGAGGCGTGGCGTGGAAGCCCTTCGAGCTTCATCGCCAGGTCGAACAGCCGCTTGACGTCGGCATCGCCCTTATACTCGGCGGCAAGCTCGGAAACGCCGTTCAGCGACCGCTCCAGAGTCCAGGGGTCGGTCGGATGATTGGGGATCAGCTTGGCGAGCCGGTCGACCTGACCATAGCTCATCTGAAGCACGCGCCCCGTGTCCTTGAGAACGGCGCGCGCCTTCAGACGCCCGAAGGTGATGATCTGCGCAACCTTGTCGCGGCCGTATCTGCCTTGGACGTAGCCGATGACCTTGTCGCGGTGGGTTTCGCAAAAATCGATGTCGAAGTCCGGCATCGACACGCGCTCGGGGTTGAGGAATCGCTCGAACAGCAGGTTCAGCTCGATCGGGTCGAGATCGGTGATCGTCAGCGCCCAGGCGACGACCGAGCCTGCTCCCGAGCCGCGGCCCGGCCCTACCGGGATGTCGTTCGCCTTTGCCCATTTGATGAAGTCGGCGACGATCAGGAAATAGGCCGCGAACCCCATGGTGATGATGATCTCGAGCTCGTAATCGAGCCGCTGGCGATAAGGCTCGCGATCTTGGTCGCTGACGCCCTCGAGCCGCCCCTCGAGACCCGCCAGTGCATCGCGGCGCAGCTGGTCGTCTTCGTCTTCGCTCAGTGTCGGAAGGATCGGTTGCCGCTTCGGTGCCCCGACCGCGCAGCGTTGCGCGATGACACCGGTGTTGGCGATCGCCTCCGGTAAATCGGCGAAGATCTCCTCCATCATCGGCCCGGTTTTCAGCCACGCCTCCGGCGACGAAGTCGCGCTCCTTTCGCCGCTTTCGACATATTCACCCGAAGCGATGCACAGCAACGCATCGTGCGCGGCGTGGAAAGCCGGATCGATGTAGGCCGCGGGATTGGTCGCGACCAGCGGTAGCTCCCGCTCGTAGGCGAGGTCGATCAGGCCCGCCTCGGCGGCCTCTTCCGTCGGATCGCCGCGCCGGCTCAGCTCAAGGTACAGCCGCCCCGCAAACAGCCCCTGCAGTCGCTCCAGATATCCGGCTGCCTTGCCGCCCCGCCCTTCGGCCAGGAGCCTGCCCAGCGCACCCTCGCCTCCGGCGGTGAGCGCGATCAGGCCCTCGTTGAATCCCTGCAGCTTCGCAAACGGAACGTGCGGCTGCTCGGCAAGTGGACGGTCGAGGTGCGCCGCGGAAACCAGCTTGCACAGGTTCGAATAGCCCTGCTCGTCCTTCGCCAGCAGCACGAGCCAGTCGATTGCGCGCCCAAGCTCCGGCGGCCGCGCCACGCCAAGCGCAGTCCCGATGATTGGCTGAACGCCCTTGGCGACGCACGCGTCGGTGAACGGCATTGCCGCATACAAGCCGTTGCGGTCGGTGAGCGCGACCGCCGGAAAGCCGAGCTTCGCCGTCTGGGCAGCGATCGTCTTCGGCTCCATCGCGCCTTCAAGCATCGTGAAACAGGAGAGGACTCGAAGGGGAACGTACGGAGCGATCACGTGACGACTATGGGGTCGAACTTTCGCCACTGCAAAGCCGCGCTTGCGACTTATCCACGATTCATCCGCGCCAGCGGCCGGTCATGATATCGCCGATCTCGCGGATCCTGCTCTGGTAGGTTTCCTCGATGCACTGGTTGGTCGCGCAGCGGTTCCGAAAAGTGAGAAACCGCTTGCTGGTCCGCTCGAGGAGCCGCCGCTGGCGATCGTCGGCGCTGGCCGTCGCCCGCTGGAAATCGGATGCCATCTGCCGGTCGAGCGCGGCAAGGCCGGGGTCGCTGCAGATCGCGGCTTCGGCATCGTTGCCGACATGGTTGCAGTCGAAGCTGGGGTTCGCCTGGACGGGCGCGGGCTGCGGCGGCGCGGGCGCGGCCGGCTGGCCAGTGGGCTGCTCGGTCGCAGCCTGATTGCCTTCAGGTGCGGCCGGCAATTGCGTCTGGGGCGTGCTCGTCCGGTTGATCGTCGCAAGCGGGATCACGATCGAGTCCGAATTGCCCAGGCGAACCACCTTGCCGGTCCCGTCAGCCGCCGGCTGGATCATGTAATCGACGTCGCCAGAAAGCGAACGCCGCCCTCCGGCGACCTGCACCCCGGGCGGCAAATCGAGCACCGCCGTTCCCGAGCAGCTGACGCTTTGGACCTGGTCGTCGACGCCGCGGACCACGGGCCCGTTGACCCGCAGAAGCGCGAAATCCGCCAGCCGCGCATAGGCCTGCTCATCGCTTCCGCGAACCTGCGCCGCGCGCCGGAACAGCTCGCGCTTCATCGCGTCATAGGTCGACTGGGCGGCGCACCAGGCTTGTGGATCCTGCGCCTTCTTTTCGACAACGGCATTTTCGGCGATCTCGTTGTTGCCGCTGAAGCGATTGGTCCAGACGCTGCTCGCCAGCAACACGCCGGCGGCGATCGCGGCGACCAGGGCGACGATCAGCCACGGGTTGATCCGCCTGCGCGGCCTTGTCTCGACGACTTGCTCTTCGTCCTTCATCCTAGCGGAGCACACCTTCGTGCAGCCGGACCACCCGGTCCATCTTGTTCGCGATCCGCTCGTTGTGGGTGGCAACCAGCGCCGCGCTTCCTTCGCCGTGCACCAGCTTCAGGAACTCGTCAAAAACCACATCGGCCGTCGCCTCGTCGAGATTACCGGTCGGTTCGTCGGCAAGGACCAGCGGCGGCTTGTTGGCGAGCGCCCGGGCAACGGCGACGCGCTGCTGTTCTCCGCCCGAAAGCTTGGTTGGACGGTGTTCGAGCCGCTGCGCGAGCCCGAGCTTGGTCAGCAACTCCTCCGAGCGCGCCCGCGCTGTCGCCAGGTCGGCGCCCCGAACGAGCTGCGGAATGGTGACGTTCTCGCGCGCGTTGAACTCGGGAAGCAGGTGGTGGAACTGGTAAACGAACCCCAGCAGCTCGCGGCGAAGCCTCGTTCGACCCTCGTCGTCGAGCTCGCTCGCTTCGCTGCCGCGGAGCCGGATCGAGCCCTTGAACCCGCCTTCGAGAAGGCCGACGGCCTGCAGGAGCGTCGACTTGCCCGAACCCGACGGGCCCAGAAGCGCGACGATCTCGCCGGGCATGACCTGAAGGTCGACCCCGCGAAGCACCTCGATCACGACCTCGCCCTGGACGAAGCTGCGCCTGAGGTCGTGCGTTTGAAGGACCGGCTCACTCATAGCGGAGCACCTGCACCGGATCGGTGCTCGCCGCCTTCCAAGCCGGGTAAAGAGTCGCCAGGAAGGAGAGGATCAGCGCCGTCAGCACGATCGCCGTAACCTCGAACGGATCGGTCTTGGATGGCAGGTCGGAGAGGAACCTCACCGACGGATCCCACAGATTCTCCCCCGTGAGATACTGGATCACGTTCAGAATATCCTGCCGGAAGAACAGGAAGATGGCGCCGAGGACGAGGCCGAGGATGATCCCGAGCGAGCCGATCACGACGCCCACGGTCACGAACACCTTCATCATGCCCCGCCGGCTCGCCCCCATGGTCCGAAGGATTGCGATGTCGCGGGTCTTCGCCCGCACCAGCATGATCAGCGACGACAGGATATTGAACACCGCCACGAGGACGATCAGCGACAGGACCACGAACATCGCCACCCGCTCGACCTCCAGAGCGTCGAACAAGGCCGAATTCATCTGCTTCCAGTTGATGATGACGCCCTTGCCCTGGACCATCGGTGCGAGCGGCGCGACGATCGAATCGATGCGGTCGGGATTCGTGCTCTGGATCTCGATGGTGCTGACGTTGTTGCCCATCAGCAGCAGCTGCTGAGCATCCTGGATCGGCATGATGACGAAGCTGTTGTCGTAATCGTAGACGCCGACCTCGAAGACGGCGGCGACGGTATAGGAGACGATTCTCGGTACCGTGCCGACCACCGTCGAGCGGCCCTCGGGGCTGATCAGGCTGATCGTGCTTCCGGGATAAGCCCCGAGCGCCTCGGCAAGACGCGACCCGATCGCGACGCGGTTGCTGCCGGGGGTAACCAGCGCGAGCGAACCGGATTTGACGTTCTTGGCGATCACCGGGTTCTGCCGGATGTCCTGCAGCCGCATTCCCCGCACCAGCACGCCTTCGACTCGCCCGTTGGCGGACGCCATCAGCGGCTGTTCGATCAATGGAGTCGCCGAAGCGACCCCGGGCAGTTGCCGGGCCGCGATCCCGATCTGCTGCCAGTCCTCGAGGCGGCCCTCATAGCCCTGCACGATGGCATGACCGTTGAGGCCGGTGATCTTGTCGAACAGCTCGGCGCGAAAGCCGTTCATCACGCTCATGACGATGATGAGCGCCGCCACTCCAAGGGCGACGGCGAGCAGGCTGATCGAGGCGACCAGGAAGATGAAGCCTTCGCCTTTTCCGGGAAGCAAATAGCGGCGAGCGACCATCCGCTCGTACGAGTTGAGGATCACCCGACCAGCCTCGCAATCGCCGAATCCGAGCTCAATTCCTCGCGCTCCCCGGTGGCCCTGCGCTTCAGCTCGACAACTCCGCCCGCGACTCCGCGCGGGCCGACGATCAGCTGCCAAGGCAGCCCGATCAGGTCCATCGTTCCCAGCTTCACTCCGCCGCGCTCGTCGCGGTCGTCGTAGAGAATCTCGACGCCCGCGGCCTTGAGCTTGGCGTAGAGGTCCTCGGCCGCCGCCACCGTCGCCTCGTCGTCCTGCCGCATCGTCACCAGGCCGACTTTCCACGGCGCCACGGCTTCCGGCCAGATGATCCCAGCCTCGTCGTGACTCGCCTCGATGATCGCTCCGACCAGCCGCGACACGCCGATTCCGTAGCTGCCCATCATCGGCGTTGCCATCTGCCCGTCGGGGCCGGAGACCTTCAGCCCCATCGACGCCGAATATTTGTCGCCGAAATAGAAGATGTGTCCGACCTCGATGCCACGCCCCGTCCGGCGCCGCTCTTCGGAAATGTCCGCCCAGCGATCCTCGTCATGGGTCTCGTCGGTCGCCGCATAGGTCGAGCTGACGTCGCTGAAGAGGTTGAGGAGCCCCACCGGATCGTCGTAGCGGAGCTCGGTCCGGCTCCAGTCCATCTCCTCGAAGGCGGCGTCGTAGAAGACCTCGCTTTCGCCTGTCGGAGCGAGGACGATGAACTCGTGGCTGAGATCGCCGCCGATCGGCCCCGACGCGGCCTTCATCGGCACCGCTCGAATGCCCATTCGCGAGAAGGTCCGCAGATACGCCAGTAGCTGGGTGTAATAGCTCAGGCGCGCGCCAGCCTCGTCGAGGTCGAAGCTGTAGGCGTCCTTCATCAGGAATTCGCGGCCGCGCATCACTCCGAACCGCGGTCGCACCTCGTCCCTGAATTTCCACTGTATGTGGTAGAGCATGCGCGGAAGGTCGCGGTAGCTCTTGAACTCGTCGCGGACGATCGCGGTCAGCATTTCCTCGTTGGTCGGCCCGTAGAGCATCTCGCGATCGTGCCGGTCGCGGATCCGGAGCATTTCCGGCCCGTAGGCGTCATAGCGCCCGCTCTCGCGCCAGAGGTCCGCCGACTGGATGGTCGGCATCAGCATTTCCTGGGCGCCGGCTCGGTCCTGCTCCTCGCGGACGATCTGCTCGATCTTCTTGAGGACCCGGAATCCGAGCGGCAGCCACGCATAAATCCCCGCGGCCGTCTGGCGGATCAGCCCGGCGCGGAGCATCAGCTTGTGGCTGACGATCTGCGCGTCGGACGGGCTTTCCTTCAGGACCGGCAGAAAAGCGCGGGAAAATCGCAATGGGCAATCCTCGAAAAATGGCTGTTTGCGGGCGAAGCCCTAAGGCGCTCGCCGGTCCAACGCAATGCAACGCTCGGGGCCCCCCGGGATGTGTCCATAGCGACACAGCGCCTGTGGAAAACTCACACTCGGGCAGGCGCGGCGTGACAAGCCGGTGATTGCGGGTCTAGCTGTCCGGCGTGCCGAATGCTCCGCCTCCGGGCACTTCTTCGGGACTGCTCGAAAGACGGCGGGGACATGTTCGAAGGGGGCTGACGAGCAATCGTCACGCAGGACGCCCGGATCGCCAAGCGGTCCGGGCGTTTGCTTTTCCAGAGATTTGGCGGATCGCCAAGCGGTCCGGGCGTTTGCTTTTTCCTACGGGTGCCGCTGTCGCGGATGGTAGCGGAGGAGGGACTTGAACCCCCGACACGCGGATTATGATTCCGCTGCTCTAACCAGCTGAGCTACTCCGCCCCAGACCAACGCGGGCTCACGCCAAGCCGCATGTGTGGAAGCTGCACTCGAAGGCGAGTGCGGCCGGCGATATAAGAGCGGCTCAAGCGCCGGTCAACGTGAGGAACCGCTAACGGATGTTCTCGTTGAGCCGACAGACGAGAGGCTATTGATGGACCCGCTAACTCCGCTCGAAACTATATGCAGGATCGTCCTGAGGGCTCGCGAATATGACGCCCAGACGCCGAGCGACTATGACGCCGACGAAGACGCGGACAATGTCGACGACGAAGACGAAGGCTCGCTCTCGGTCCTCGATGACGACATCAACGACAGCGTCGAGGAAGAGCTTCGCTCGATCCTGGAGGATTTGGGCGAGGACCAGTTGATGGAGGTGCTCGCTTTCTGCTGGGTCGGAGCGGGCAATTACGAGGCCGCCGACTGGGACGAAGCGGTGCAGGAAGCGCAGGAGATGTTCGAGGACGGCGGCGGCGAGGCGCTGATCGAGGAGCTTCTCGAAATGCCGATGCTGCCGTCGGTCCTGGAGGCCGGATTGGCGGCCTTCGACCTCAGCTGCGACGGCGTCGGCGAGATGACCTAGGCCCGCGGAAGCCGTACCGCGCTACCGGTTCCCACGCCCCTTGTGCATAGCGGACCAGCTCGAGCCCCATAATTTCGACCGGGCGCGGTTCGAAGCCGGCGCGCATGGCACGAAGCAGCGCCCCGGCCTCGCAAGCGTCGACCTTGTTCTGGACGGTGACGTGGGCAGTCCACCCGCCCGTGTCCTGTGCGCTCAGGAGGCCGCGAAACTCGGCCGCGAGCTGTTCGCGGATTGTCTCGAGCTCGGGCGAGGCAATGCGAAGTGCGACCCCGCCATCCAGGTCCATGACGGCGCTGATTTCAGCCGCCGGAGCGGCAGCCGATGCCGCCCGCGAAAGGCTTCGGCGGACCTCCTCTTGCGCGGATTGAGGCAAGGACCGGAACATCGTCAGGTGCGCCGGCACCCGGTTCCGCTCCGCCGGGTAATGCCGCCGCCGAAGAGCGTCTAGCCAGGCGAAATCGCCCTTCCCAATCTCGGCCGCGACGATCAGCGCCGACGCGTCAGATCTCCAGCTGGCTTCCGAGCTCGACCACGCGGTTGGTCGGCAGCTTGAAGAATTCCATCGCGCTTTCGGCGTTTCGAAGCATCCAGGCGAACAATTTCTCTCGCCAGATCGCCATCCCGGGCCGGGCCGAGGCGATCAGGGTCTGCCGAGCGAGGAAGAAGCTGGTGTCCATCATCTTGCAGGTGGGACCGGCGCCCTTCACCTTCGCTAAAGCGGCCGGCACGTCGATCTCCTCCATGAAGCCATAGCGAAGGAGGATGCGGTAAAAGCCGGAGCCGTAATCGGTGACTTCGTACCGTCGCTCGGCCTTTACGAAAGGCACGTCCTCGATCCGGACGGTGAGCAGGAACACGCGCTCGTGAAGCACCTTGTTGTGCTTGAGATTGTGCAAAAGCGCATGGGGCACGCCCTCCGATGCGCTGGTCATGAACACTGCGGTCCCCGGCACCCGGGCGGCGCTCGGAGCGGCGGACTTGATGAAGATCTGCATCGGCAGGGTCGCCTCGTTCATCCGCGCGATCATCAGCTGCCGCCCCTTTGCCCAGGTCGTCAGCAAAGTGAAGGCGATCGCCCCGACCAGGAGCGGGAACCAGCCGCCGGCGGGGATTTTCGTCAGGTTCGAGCCGAAATAGCCAAGGTCGACGGCGAAGAAGACGACCAGCAGAACCCCGACGAGCAGCCTGTTCCATTTCCACATCGTGATCAGGACGACGGCGATCAGAACGGTGTCGATCAGCATCGCCCCGGTGACTGCAATTCCATAGGCCGCCGCCAGGTTGGACGAGGTCCGGAACGTCACGACCAGGAGCAGGACCATGATCATCAGCGCCCAGTTGACGACCGGAATGTAGATCTGCCCGGCCGCACTCTCGCTGGTGTGGGTGATCCTGAGCCGCGGCACGAAGCCGAGCTGTACGGCCTGCTGGGTCACCGAGAACGCGCCGGAGATCACCGCCTGGCTGGCAATGATCGTGGCTGCGGTTGCGAGCAGCACGAGCGGCAGCCGAAGCGCATCGGACGCGAGGTAGAAGAACGGGTCCTTCACGGCCGTCGCCACCTCCTGCGCCGGCAGCGAAAGCAACATCGCGCCCTGTCCCATGTAATTGAGGAGCAGCGCCGGAAGCACGAAACACAGCCATGAAACCTTGATCGGCCGGCGTCCGAAGTGGCCCATGTCGGCGTAAAGCGCTTCCGCTCCGGTCAGGGCGAGGACCACTGAGCCCATCGCGAGGAAGGCGTGCAGCGGTTGCTGGGCAAAGAAAGCGGCGGCGTTCAGCGGATTGACCATCGCCACGATGACGCCCGGGCGATCCACGACGTGAATGACCCCAAGGACCGCGATCGCCGCGAAATAGACCAGCATCACGGGACCGAACAACATTCCCACGCGCGCCGTGCCCCTTGCCTGGATTGCGAACAGGCCGACGAGAATTCCAAGAGCGATCGGGATGACGAACGGCTGCAGGCCCGAATTCACCGTGGTCAGGCCCTCGACCGCGGACAGGACCGAGATCGCCGGGGTGATCATCGAATCGCCGTAAAAGAGCGCGGTCGCGAAGACTCCGAGGAGAACGATTCCGCCGCTCCATTTGACCCGCCCTTCGATCGAACGGTTGATCAGCGCCAGCAGGGCAAGGCTGCCGCCCTCGCCTTTGTTGTCGGCCCGCATGATGATCATCACATATTTGAGCGTGACGACGATCATCATCGACCAGAAGATCATCGACAGGACGGCCTGGATGTGAAAATCGTCCGGGGTCAGCGGATGATGGCCGGCGAAGGTTTCCCGGAACGAATAGATGGGCGACGTGCCGATGTCGCCGAACACGATTCCGACCGCGCCGATCGCCAGCTTGTACAGCGGGCCGTTCTCGCGCGGGTGATGCCCTTCGCTGGGCGTCACCTCCTCGGCGGCGCCGGTCTCGGTAATGCTCATCTGTGCAAAATCGGCTTCGGCGTTCGGCGGATGGCCACTCTTGATGCCCCGGTGCCACTGCCGTGGCGAGTGGCGCGAACTAGCACCGGCACTGCGCCGCCGCAATCGCTGCTTACAAGAGCGAAAAGCCTGTCTATAGGCGCGGCAAAGAGCATGATTGGAGCGAACGAATAATGCGTATCGGGGTGCCGAAGGAGATCAAGAACAACGAATACCGGGTCGGCCTGACCCCGGCATCCGTGGCCGAGCTCGTCGGCGCCGGGCACGATCTCTTCGTTGAAACGCTGGCAGGCCAAGGCATCGACTGCCCCGATTCCGCTTACAAGAAAGCCGGAGCGACGATTCTCCGCAATGAGGCGGAGGTCTTCAAGTCGAGCGACATGATCGTCAAGGTGAAGGAGCCGCAGCCGCAGGAGATTGCGCTTCTGGAGCCGCGGCACATCCTCTTCACCTACCTCCACCTTGCCGCGGACAAGCCGCAGACTCTCGGCCTCATGAAATCGGGGGCCACCTGCATCGCTTATGAAACGGTGACGTCGAAGAACGGGTCGCTTCCGCTCCTGAAGCCGATGAGCGAGGTCGCGGGCCGAATGTCGGTCCAGGTCGGCGCCCATTATCTCGAGAAGGAGCAGGGCGGGCGCGGAGTCCTGCTCGGCGGCGTTCCAGGCGTTGCTCCGGCGAAGGTCGCAATCCTCGGCGGCGGAGTGTCCGGGGTAAACGCCGCGCAGATGGCGGTCGGGATGCGCGCCGACGTCACCATCTATGACATCAACATGGAGCGATTGGCCGAGCTCGACATGTTCTTCTCGAGCCAGATCAAGACGGCTTATGCATCGCGCACCGCCATCGCCAGCGCGGTCGAGAAGGCCGAGCTCGTGATCGGCGCGGTTCTGGTCCCCGGCGCCGCCGCTCCGAAGCTGGTCACCCGCGCGATGCTCAAGACGATGAAGCGAGGCTCGGTCCTGGTCGACATTGCCATCGACCAGGGCGGCTGCTTCGAGACCAGCCATCCCACCACCCATGCCGACCCCGTGTTCGAGGTCGACGGGATCATCCATTATTGCGTCGCCAACATGCCAGGCGCGGTCGCCCGCACAAGCGCCTTCGCGCTCAATAACGCAACGCTTCCGTTCGCGCTCAAGATCGCGAACCTCGGCGCTGCGGAAGCGATGCGGCTCGACCCGCACCTCGCCAACGGCCTCAACGTTTCCGACGGAAAGGTTCGCCACCAGGCCGTCGCCGAAGCGCTCGACCTCAAGTACGAGCCCGTCGCCTAAGGCGTTTTCGGCGACAGCGCCGCGACCGCGTCCTCGACCATCGGGCGCCATTCGGCATTGGCGGGCGCGTTCGCAAGCACCTGTTTCCAAAGCGCGAGGGCGCCCTGCCCGTCCCCGGACCGGGCCAGTGCCAGACCCATGAAGAACAAGGGTGCGGGGTGCCCCGGCGCAAGCTCCGCGGCGCGCTCGTAAGCATATTCGCTCGCCGGCGTGAGCACGCCGGCATGGTCGACCAGCGCGTTGCCGAGGCCGACCCAGAGCTGCGGGTTGCGCGGATATTTGCCGACCGCGTTCTGCAGAACCCCGACTGCCTGTTCGGTGTCGCCGCTTCGTGCCAGCGCCTCTGAAATGGCGAGCCAGCTCTCCTCCCCGGTGAAATTCCCGAAAAACGCGTGGCGCATGTCGGTGAGGGGAATCGGCGCCTGCAGCGAACCGGCCTCGCGCGGAGACCCGGCAAGGCCGGGGCGGCCCTGAACGACATAGCCGATGCAGCCGAACAGCATTGCCGAGGCTGCAAGCATCAGGACCGCGCCGCGGACCCGAAGGAGCGCGAGCGCACCGAGCGATGCAGCGAACAGGACTGCGAGAATGATCCAGCCCGTCACGGCGCCGCCCTCCTCTTCAGCCGCGCCCGGGCGACGAAGGCGCCGGCGACGAGAAGTGCGAACGGCGCCAGCCACAGCGGCCACGTCGTAGGCTCCGACGGGGGCATGAAGGTGATCCACGCGCCGTAGCGCTGGATCAGCCACGACCGGATCGCCGACGGCTTTTCGCCGGCCTCGATCCGCCTGCGGACCAGGTCGCGCATATCGCCGGCAAGCTCCGCGTCGGAATCGGCGATCGACTGGCCTTGGCACACGAGGCAGCGGATCTCCTCCATCAGCGCCTGGGCCTGCGCCTCTTTCTGAGCGTCGGACAGCTGCCGGTTCGCCCAATAGGCCGGCGGCAGGCTGCTGTCGGCCAGCGCAGGCGAGGCGAACGTCAGCGCAAGCATGAGAAGGAGCGGCTTCATTTCGCCTCCTTCACAGCCTGAATCAGGTCCTGGACGTCGCCCGGCTCGATCGGCCCGATATGCTGCAGCCGGATGATGCCGCGCCCGTCGACGACGAACGTCTCGGGAACCCCTGCCGAGCCGAAGGCGAGCTGCACCCTGCTCTCGGGGTCGGAGCCGATCCGGGCGAACGGATCGCCATTGTCCGACAGGAACTGGCGAAGGTCCGCCGGCCGGTCGCGAACGGCGATTCCGACGATCGGAACGCCCTGCTGCTCGAGCATCGCCAGCACCGGCGCTTCGCCGACGCACGGCACGCACCAGCTGGCGAAGAAATTGACCAGCTTCGGCCGTCCGTCGGCGAGATTGGCGGACGAAAGCGCCGCGTTGCCCGGCAACGCCGCGGGGGCGACGAAGGCGGGCACGGCTTTCCCTACCATCGCCGACTGCACGTCCGTGTCCGGCGGGTGAGCGAGCCTCCACACCAGCGCGACGATGACCAGCGCGGCCAGGACCACTGGAACGAACCGCAGTTTTTTCATCGCTGCCGCTCCCTGCGCCAACCACGCCAGGCGCGGCCGCCAAGGGATAGCGCTCCGCCAAGGGCGATCAGCGCTCCGCCAAGCCAGATGAGCGTCACGAACGGCTTCCACCACAAGCGAAGCTGCCAACGCCCGTCCTCGGCCGGCTTGCCAAGAACCGTGTACAACTGGCCGGAAGCTACGGTTTTTATTGCGGACTCCGTCGTTTCGGTCGGCGGGCTGGTATAATAACGCGCCTGCGGCCGAAGCACGCTGACTCCGCTGCCGCGCGAGGCTCGAAGCTCGGCCTCGAGCGCGGTCCAGTTCGACCCCGCCGTCGGAGTCACCGACTCGAACTCGATGAGCCACGGCCCGACCTGCACCTGCTCGCCCGGACGCGCAGCGATCAGCACTTCCGTCGTCAGCATGGTGCTCGCCGCCATCCCGGCAAGCGCCACCGCCACCCCGAAATGGGCGACGACCATCCCCCAGGTCGACAGAGGAGCCCGCCTGAGCTTGCGCCCGATCAGCGGCAGGAAAGCCGCGATCGCGAGCATTGCGGCAACTCCGAGCGCGAGTTTCGAAAGAACGCCGCCCTGCGGGATCGCGAAGATCGCAATGACCAGCACCGTTACCCCGATGAGCGCGGGGATTGCGAGCCGCTTCAGCCTGTCGGCCGATCCCGTCTTCCAGTTGAGCAGCGGCCCGACGCAGATGAGCAGCGCCAGGATCAGCGCCAGCGGCCCCGCCACCGCGTTGAAATAAGGCGCTCCGACCGACAGCTTGGCTCCGGTCATCGCCTCGATGAACAGCGGGTAAAGCGTGCCGATGAAGACGATCCCCAGGATCACCGTCAGCAGCAGGTTGTTGCCGACCAGCGCTGCCTCGCGGCTGACCAGCTCGAACCGCGGCCCTTCGGCGAGCTTGCCCGAGCGAAGCGCGAACAGCACGAACGCCGCGCCGACATACAAAGCGAGCAGAGCCAGAAGGAACGTGCCGCGCTTGGGATCGATGGCGAAGGCGTGGACCGACGTCAGCACGCCCGAGCGCACCAGGAACGTGCCCACCATCGACATCGAGAAGGCGACCATCGCCAGCATCACCGTCCACGCCCGAAGCGAATTCCGCGCCGCCAGCACGTTGATCGAATGGAGCAGCGCCGTCGCCGCCAGCCACGGCATCAGCGATGCATTCTCGACCGGGTCCCAGAACCACCAGCCGCCCCAGCCGAGCTCGTAATAGGCCCAATAGCTCCCGGCGGTGATTCCCAGCGTCAGCATGATCCAGGCGCCGAGCACCCACGGCCGCATCGCTTTCGCCAGCGCGGAATCCACGCGTCCGGTGATCAGGGCGCCGACGGCAAGGCTGAACGCCACCGACAGGCCGACATAGCCGACGTAGAGCGTCGGCGGATGGAACACGAGGCCGGGGTCCTGGAGCAAGGGGTTGAGCCCCCGCCCCTCGAACGCCGGCGGGTTCAGCCGCGCGAACGGGTTCGACGACAGCAGCAGGAACGCGAAGAAGCCGAGCGCCAGCGCGCCCTGCGCGCCCAGCGCCGCGGTGAGAGTCTTCTTGTCGAGCCGCCGCGAAAAGATCGCCAGCGCCGCGCCCGCCAGCCCGAGGATTGTCACCCACAGGAGCATCGACCCCTCGTGGTTTCCCCACGCCCCCGCGACCTTGTACATCCAGGGCTTCGCGCTGTGGCTGTTCTCCGCGACCAGCAGCACCGACAGATCAGTTCGCTCGAACACCCACATTAGCATCGCCATCGCGAACAAAGTCAGCACGCCTAGGACGATCGCGATCGACCGCACCGGCCCTGCGGCGATGGTGCGCAGCGGCGCCGGTCCGAAGGCGAGGAACAGCTGGAGGATCGCGAGCGCCGCCGCCAGCCACAGCGCCGCCAGGCCCGCTTCGGCGATCACTTCTCCACCGTCTTCGCCGCTTTGTGCTCCGCCGTCTGGTTGCCCAGTTCGGGCGGCATGTAGCGCTCGTCATGCTTGGCGAGGATGTTGTCGGCGACGAAGGTGCCGTCCCTGGCGAGCCGCCCTTCGGCAACCGCGCCGCTGCCCTCGCGGAACAGGTCGGGCGTGATCCCGCGAAACACGACGGGGACCTCGCCGGTGCCGTCGCCGACGCGGAACCGGATCGTCACTCCGTCGCCCAGCCGCTGGATCGATCCCTTCTCGACCATCCCGCCAAGCCGGATCGGCTGGCCGACCGCCGCCTTGCCCGCTGCGACCTCAGTCGGCGTGTAGAAATAGGCCGCGCGGTCCCTCAGCCCCCACATCGCCAACAGCACGGCGGCGAGGACCGCGACGACTGCGATGACGATCAGCACCAGCCGCTGGTGCTTGGGCTTGGCGGCGATCATTTCCGCTCCCGAAGGCTTTCGGCGTCCGCCTCGGCGCGGCGCATCGACTCGAAGGACGCCAGCAACAGCGCCGCGGTCGCAAGCAGCGCGACTGCATAAGCGGCGATGACGAACGGCCACGGGTTCATTCCGCCGCGCTCCGCCTCAACCGCGCCTCGACCCGCGCCCGGGCAAGTTCGCCGCGCATCCGCATCAGCACCGCCGCTGCGAACAGCAAGGTGAAACCGAAGAACGTCAGCGGCAGCGGCCACAGTATCGACGGTGCGATGGTCGATCCGGACAGGCTGATGCTCTGCCCCTGGTGGAGCGTTCGCCACCACAGGACCGAATAATGGATGATCGGCAGGTTGATCGCCCCGACCAGCCCGAAGATGGCGGCGATCCGCCCTTCCCCGCCCCGCTCCTTCTCGGCAGCGGCGAGCGCGATATAGCCGAGGTAGAGGAAGAACAGGATCAGCATCGACGTCAGCCGCCCGTCCCATTCCCACCACGTGCCCCAGGTCGGCCGCCCCCAGATCGATCCTGTAACCAGGCAGATGCCGGTGAAGGTCGCCCCGCATGGAGCGATTGCGCGGCCGGCAACGACCGCCAGCGGGTGCCTCCAGACGATCTGGCTCACTGCAGCGGCGGCAATGCCCGCCCAGCCGGCCATCCCAAGCCAGGCGGCGGGCACGTGCACGTACAGGATCCGAACCGTCTCGCCCTGCAGGTAATCGGGCGGCGTGAGAGTCAGCCCGCCGACGATGCCGGCAAGGGCAAGCACCAGCCCGATCGCCAGCGACCATCCCGTCGCCGGCTTCGCGATGCGCAGGAAACGCGCCGGATTTGCTAGCGCGTGCATTATCCTCCCTGTCGCGAAGCGATGGGGAGGGAGACCGCCCGAAGGGTGGTGGAGGGGCCCCTCCGCGCTGCCGCGCGCCACCTCCCCACGAGCTGCGCTCGCAGGGAGGACATCATCTCCCGATCAGCTTCTGCGCCATCGCGTCGGCGACGACGCCCGGGTCGCGCCCGCTCGCAGCGCTCTCGGCCCAGATCTGCTCGAGACGCGTCGGTATGCCCTGGATCCGCTCGCGGACCAGGCTAGCGTCGCCGTCGCCCAGATATTCGGTGCAGACGTTGATGATCCCGCCGGCGTTGATCACATAATCCGGTGCGTAGAGGATTCCGCGCTCCATCAACGCCGCTCCGTCGGCCGCGGTCGCCAGCTGGTTGTTCGCCGCTCCGGCAACGATCGGGGTGTTGAGCTTCGCAATCGTTTCGCCGTTCAGGACCGCGCCCAGCGCGCACGGGCTGAGCACGTCCGCTTCCAGGAACAGGATGTCGTCCGGGGAAACCACGGTCCCGCCGCTTGCATCCGCCAGCTTCTTCGCCTTGGCCTGGTCGATGTCGGCGATCGACAGCCGCGCGCCCTCCGCGCAGGCGTGGATCGCCACTCCGGACGCGACGCTGCCCGCGCCCTGCAGCGCGATGTGGAGCCCGTCGACGCTGTCCTTGCCGAGCGCACGCTTCACCGCCGCCTTGATGCCCAGGAAAATGCCGAGCGCCGTGTGCGGGCCCGGGTCGCCGCCGACGTCGCCGGCGCCATTGGGAAGGCCGGCGACGAACTTCGTCTGGCGGCTCACCTCGACCATGTCGCTGACGCTCATGCCGACGTCCTCGGCGGTGATGTAGCGCCCGCACAGCCGGTCGACGGCCTTGCCGAACGCGGCGAGCAGCTCGGGCGACTTGTGCCTCTCCGGCGGCGCCAGGATCACCGACTTGCCGCCGCCCAGCGGCAACCCCGCCATCGCGTTCTTGTAGCTCATCCCGCGCGACAGCCGAAGCGCGTCGGTCAGGGCGTCCGCGGCGTCGTCGTAATGCCAGAACCGCGCTCCGCCCGCCGCCGGGCCGAGATGGGTCGAATGGATGGCGATGATCGCTTTCAGCCCGTGCTGCGGCTCGTCGACGAAGTGGACGATCTCGTGCGAGTCATAATCGGGGTAGGCCCAGGGCGTGTCCATTTGCGCTCGAAAGTCCGTTCTCTGGCTTGGGGTCGATGCCCCGCAAAGTGCCGCTTGGCGGGGAAGGAAACTGGGGCGATCGAGGGGACTTGAACCCCCGACCCCTGGTACCACAAACCAGTGCTCTAACCACCTGAGCTACGATCGCCATGGGTGCGCGCCAGGGTCACCGCTCAAGGTTCCCCAAACCGCGCGCGCTCCTTAGGGTTGGCCGCCCGTGAACGCAACCCGAACGGAGATCAGATGACCAACGCGACGATGCGCAAATTCGGCTACCCGGACACGCTTGTGCGTGAGCTCGACCATTGGGCGGTTCTGGTCCGCCCGGCACAGGTCACGCTGGGCTCGCTGGTGCTCGCCTCGACGAGCGATGCGACGGCTTATTCCGCTCTGCCCGCCGCGGCCTTCTCCGAGCAGGGCGAGGCGGTCCGCGCCATCGAGTCCGCGCTTGGTGAGTTCTGCGGTTACGAGCGGATCAATTATCTGATGCTGATGATGGTCGACCGGCAAGTCCATTTCCATGTGATTCCACGATATTCCGGCGCCCGGCGATGGCAGGGGATCGAGTTTGCGGACGCCGGCTGGCCCGGCCCCCCTCAACTAAAGATAGTAGCAGAACTGGAGGCCGCGCAAAGCAATTCGATGACGGAACAACTAAAACGCCTTTTCTAGTTTCCGTTAGACAAGAGGAGCTGCCGTTTTTTCTTGCGCTAGATTAACAGCAGGCCCATTCCCCTGCGGGGAGAAGTGGAATGCTGTCGAGTCGCCGGCCACGGTCAGCCGCCGCTCCGCGCGTGTCGCTGAAAAAGACCCTGATCGCTGCCGGCCTCCAGGAGCGGTTCGCCGACCTCCTCGAAAACATGCCGCACAGGGTGGTCCAGGTCGATCCCAGGCGCGCGTTCCGCGAGGAGGGAGCGCCGCGCGACGAAGTGTTGTTCGTCCGCTCCGGCATTCTCGCCAAGTTCAAGTCCGACGGTTCCTCGCACCGCCAGATCGTCGCCCTTCGCTTTCCGGGCGAGGGTATCCTGCCGAGCGACGATCCCGCCAGCTACGGAATCCAGGCAATCGTCGGAAGCGAAGTGATGGTCGGACGCGCCGCCGATTTCAACGCCATCGTCGATGCGCACCCCGAGCTCCAGCATTTCTTCTGGCACCTGCTCCAGCGCGACGAGGCTATCGGCTATGAATGGATGGTCAATTGCGGGCGGCGCGATTCCACCGCCCGGGTCGCTCACCTGCTGTGCGAGACCGCGGTGCGCAGCGGTATCGACGCCGAGCACGCCGCCATGGTGAACCCGTTCACCCAGCAGCAGATTGCCGACATGACCGGGCAGACGTCGGTCAACGTCAACCGCGTCTTCGCCGATCTCGAGCGGCAGGGACTGATCGAGCGCAGCGGCCGGGAGATCGAGTTCTGCGACTGGCGCGAGCTTCGGCGGATCGCCAGCTTCCAGCCCGCTTACCTGCAGTAGCCGAAACCCGGCGGGGATGGTGGGCGCGACAGGGATTGAACCTGTGACCCCACCCGTGTGAAGGGTGTGCTCTACCGCTGAGCTACGCGCCCGCCCCGATGCGGAGCCGGCCAGATAGGGGCAGCCGCCGGGACTGTCTAGGTTATTGAACCGCGTCCTTGAGGATCTTGCCCGGGCGGAATTTTGGCTGCGAGGTTGCCTTGATCTGCATCGGCTCGCCGGTGCGGGGATTGCGGCCCGTCGACGCCTTGCGGCGGGTGACGGAGAAGTTGCCGAATCCGACCAGCCGGACTTCATCGCCGCGCTTGAGCGCCGACGTGATGACCTCGAGCATCGTTTCGACCGCGCGCGCCGCTTCGTTGCGGTTCAGTCCGGCACGGTCGGCGACATGACCGATCAGTTCCTGCTTGTTCATTACGTCGCAGCTCCCCAGCCACCCGTGCGAGAGACTCGCGCGGTTCTTGTCACGACTAAAGGCAAGACTCGCTACCGAAGTCAAAGCCTTCGCGACGCGCCTAGTGCCTGACGGCCGGTTCCGCGGGAGTTTCACCCGGTGGAAGCACCGGCTCGGCTGCATGTTCATCCGGATCGGTCCATTCGATCGGCCGCATCGGCTCGGTCATCGCATGAGCGAGAACCTCGTCGACATGGCTGACCGGAATGATGTTCAGACTCTCCTTGACCGACTGCGGGATCTCCGCGAGGTCCTTCTCGTTCTCAGCCGGAATCAGCACCGTCTTCATTCCGCCGCGAAGCGCCGCGAGCAGCTTTTCCTTGAGCCCGCCGATCGGAAGCACCCGCCCGCGCAGCGTGACCTCGCCGGTCATGGCGACGTCGCGACGGACCGGGATTCCGGTGAGAGTCGAAATCATCGCCGTGACCATGCCGACGCCCGCCGAGGGTCCGTCCTTCGGGACGGCGCCTTCGGGCAGGTGGACGTGGATGTCCTTGCGCGCGAACAGGCTGGGCTTGACTCCGAACGACGGTGAGCGCGCCTTGACGAAGCTCATCGCCGCCTGGACCGACTCCTGCATCACCTCGCCAAGCTTGCCGGTAGTCTTGATCTGGCCCTTGCCCGGAACGGTGACAGCCTCGATGGTGAGCAGCTCGCCGCCGACCTCTGTCCAGGCAAGGCCGGTGACCGCGCCGATCTGATCCTCTTCCTCGCTGATCCCGTAGCGAAAGCGGCGGACGCCGAGGAAATCGGCAATGTTGGCGGCCGTAAGCTCGACCTTCTGCGTCTTCCCTTCGAGGATCTGCCGGAGCGTCTTGCGCGCGATCTTCGCGAGCTCACGCTCGAGAGTCCGAACGCCGGCCTCGCGCGTGTAATGCCGCAGTATCGCCCTCAGGCCGTCGTCGGTGAAGACCAGCTCCTCCAGCTTCACGCCGTGGGCTTCCATCTGCTTGGGGATCAGGTGCCTTTTGGCGATCTCCAGCTTCTCGTGCTCGGTATAACCCTCGAGCCGGATGATCTCCATCCGGTCGAGCAGGGCTTGCGGCATGTCCAGCGAATTCGCCGTGGTGACGAACATCACGTCCGACAGGTCGTAGTCCAACTCCAGGTAATGGTCCTGGAAACGGCTATTCTGCTCGGGATCGAGCACTTCCAATAGCGCCGAGCTCGGATCGCCGCGGAAATCCTGGCCAAGCTTGTCGATTTCATCGAGCAGGAACAGCGGGTTCGACGTCCCCGCTTTCTTGATGTTGGCGATGATCTTGCCTGGCAGCGAGCCGATATAGGTTCGCCGGTGCCCGCGGATTTCCGCTTCGTCGCGCACTCCACCGAGCGACTGGCGGACGAACTCGCGTCCGGTCGCTCGGGCTATCGAGCGGCCGAGCGAGGTCTTGCCGACGCCGGGAGGCCCGACCAGGCACAGGATCGGTCCCTTGAGCTTGTTGGTTCGGGCCTGGACCGCGAGATATTCGACGATCCGCTCCTTCACCTTCTCCAGGCCGTAATGATCCTCGTCGAGGATCTGCTGGGCTTCGGCGATATCCTTCTTGACCTTGGACTTCTTGCCCCACGGCAGGCCGAGCAGGATGTCGAGATAGTTGCGCGCGACCGTCGCCTCGGCCGACATCGGCGCCATCGCCTTGAGCTTCTTGAGCTCGGAGTTGGCGCGGATATTGGCGTCTTTCGAAAGCTTTGTCTTGCGGATCTTGGCGGCAAGCTCGGCGAGCTCGTCGCCCGGCTCCTCGCCCTCGTTCCCGAGCTCGCGCTGGATCGCCTTCAGTTGCTCGTTGAGATAATATTCGCGCTGGGTCTTCTCCATCTGGCGTTTGACCCGGCTCCGGATCTTCTTCTCGACCTGGAGAACTCCGAGCTCGCCTTCCATGAACGCGAACACCATCTCCAGCCGGCGCGCGGGGGCGAGCTCGCCAAGCACTGCCTGCTTGTCGGCGACCTTGATCGACAGGTTCGACGCGACGGCGTCGGCGAGCACCGACGGATTTTCAATCTCGGCCAGCTGGATCCCGGTCTCGGGCGGAAGGCGCTTGTTGAGCTTGGCGTAATTGTCGAATTGCTCGACGACCGAGCGCATCAGCGCCTGGGCCTCAGGACCTTCGGCGGCCTGGTCGTCGACCTCCTCGATCTCGGCGGCGATGAAGCCGTCGCGCTCGACCAGGTCGACGAGCTTCGCCCGCTTCGCGCCCTCGACCAGAACCCTTACGGTACCGTCGGGAAGCTTCAGGAGCTGCATCGCGGTGGCGATCACTCCCAAGTCGTAAAGGTCGTCGCGGCCCGGATCGTCTTCCGACGGGTCGAGCTGGGCTACCAGGAACAGCTCCTTGTCGGCGGCCATGGCGGCCTCGAGCGCGGCCACCGATTTTTCGCGGCCGACGAACAAGGGGACGATCCGCTGCGGAAAAACGACGATGTCACGGAGCGGGAGAAGCGGGAGAAAGCGAGTCATGGGCCATATATGGGCGGCTCGCCGGCCTTCCGCAACGAGCGGGAACAAGTGCCCCCTCGGCGCGCTGAATCGCGAGGAGCTTTGACCATGCAGCAACGCGAGAAGATCAGCACCGGTCCCAACGCCGAGGCGCTCGACGAGAATATCGCCGGCACCGCGCCCGGTATCCCCGACGACGGCCTCGCGCCGGGTGAGAAGGCACTTCCCCTACCGCCGACCGACGAAGAGGTCGAGGAAGCGGAGGAAAAGCTGGGAGCGCCGAAGCGAGAGGTCGACAGCCTGCCGCTCGACGGCGAGTAGCTAGATCGAGATTCCGAAGGCAATCAAGGCGGACGGGATCAGGTTCTGGAGCATGTGAACGCACATCGGAATGCCGAAGGCCAGCCACAAGGAGCGCTCGCGCCAGGCGACGAACAGGGTCGAGAAGATCAGGAACGGCCACCAGATCACCAGTCCCCACGCCGGCGCCACCGTCGAATGGGCGATCCCCCAGCCGATCGCGCTGGCGAGGATCGCGAAGGTCGGCGAGAGCAGGCGCAACAACACCAGCAGCACCGTGCCCATGATCAACGTTTCGAGCACGGGCGAGAGAATCACGAGCGCGAACATCGCCAGGCCCCCGCTGGCGTGAAATTCGGGCAGCTTCGCATTCGGAATCAGCAGCGAACCCACCACCGCGAGGAGGATGCTCGCCGGAAACGCCAGCAGCCAGCCGACGGCGATCGCCAGAAACGGCCGCTCGGGCCTGCGGATCGCAGCTGGAAGGAAACGAAGCAGACTGTCCGAACCGACCGCTGCGCGAGCGGTCATCGCCTCAGTGCTCACGCGGCGTCGCCGGTCTTGCCCTTCTTCGAATAGACTCGCACCGGCTCCTTGCGGCCCTCGACGACGTCCTTGTCGACATGGACCTCATCGACGCCGTCCATCGACGGCAGGTCGAACATCGTGTCGAGCAGGATCCCCTCGAGGATCGAGCGCAGCCCGCGGGCGCCGGTCTTGCGGTCGATCGCCCGGCGCGCGACCGCTCCCAGAGCGTCGTCGCTGAACGCAAGATCGACATCCTCCATGTCGAACAGCTTATGATATTGCTTCACCAGCGCGTTCTTCGGCTCGACCAGGATCTTGATCAGCGCCGCCTCGTCGAGATCCTCGAGCGTGGCGATCACCGGCAAGCGGCCGATGAATTCCGGGATCAGCCCGAACTTCAGCAGGTCCTCCGGCTCGCAATGCTTCAACACTTCGCCGGTCTTGCGCTCGTCCGGGGCGGCGACATGGGCGCCGAAGCCCATCGACTTGCCTTCCATCCGGTCGGAAATGATCTTTTCGAGTCCCGCGAACGCGCCGCCGCACACGAACAGGATGTTGGTCGTGTCGACCTGCAGGAATTCCTGCTGCGGATGCTTGCGACCGCCCTGCGGCGGGACCGAAGCGGTGGTTCCCTCCATCAGCTTCAGGAGCGCCTGCTGGACTCCCTCGCCGCTGACGTCGCGGGTGATCGATGGATTGTCGGACTTGCGGCTGATCTTGTCGATTTCGTCGATGTAGACGATCCCGCGCTGCGCTTTCTCGACATTGTAATCGGAGGCCTGGAGCAGCTTGAGGATGATGTTCTCGACATCCTCGCCGACATAGCCCGCCTCCGTCAGAGTGGTCGCGTCGGCCATCGTGAACGGAACGTCGAGAATGCGGGCAAGCGTCTGGGCAAGCAGAGTTTTCCCGCAGCCCGTCGGACCGATCAGAAGGATATTCGACTTGGCCAGCTCCACTTCCGTGCCAGCCTTGCTGCCATGGTTGAGCCGCTTGTAATGGTTGTGCACCGCGACCGAGAGCACGCGCTTGGCGCGATTCTGCCCGATCACGTAATCGTCGAGGACCTTGCAGATCTCCGCCGGCGTCGGAACTCCGTCCCTTGTCTTCACGAGGGCGGACTTCGTCTCCTCGCGGATGATGTCGTTGCACAGCTCGACGCATTCGTCGCAGATGAAGACCGTGGGGCCGGCAATGAGCTTGCGGACCTCGTGCTGCGACTTGCCGCAGAACGAGCAGTAAAGGGTGCTCTTGCCGTCGCTGCCCGATAGTTTCGTCATTCGATTCCTTGCGCCTTACGCTCGGCGGGCCCGAAAGGCTCCATCGAGCCTCCCCACGCTACCCGGATTTGTAGCACAGGCAAGCTTTGGCTTGAGTTAACGCCCGGCCCGACTGTGCCATTTCGGTCACTGATATGGAGGCGCTCATGAGGGGGAGCAAGTGGCGGCGAACCGATATTCTGTTGATGAATGTAGCGCTTGGCCAATAGGATAACGGGCCGAACAAGGGGGAATGATGCGTTTTCTTGCTCTACTGGCTGCAGCGACTGCGCTTGCCGGCAGTCCGGCGTTCGCCGCTGACCAGCTGAAGTCCGGCCCCGCGCCCGACTGGGTCGTCCCCCAATCCATTCCACGCCAGTCGACCAAGGCAGCGGACGCGCCCATCGCCATCCTGCTCAATGACAACCAGATCCGCTTCGACGGGGGCAAGACGACCGACTTCACCGAGGTCGCGATCAAGATCCAGTCGCCGGACGGTCTCTCGGCGGGGAACATCAACTTTCCGTGGCAGCCGTCGACCGACACCATCACCGTGAACAAGCTGCACATCATTCGCGACGGCAAGGTGATCGACGTCCTCAAGGGGGGCCAGACGTTCACGATTGCGCGGCGCGAGACGAACCTGGATGCCGCTACGCTCGACGGGACATTGACCGCGAGCATCCAGCCGGAAGGACTCCAGGTCGGAGACGTCATCGACCTGGCGGTGACGGACGAACATTTCGATCCGGTGATGATGGGTCATGTCGAATCCGTTTTCGGCCTCTGGGGCTCGCTGCCCGTGGAGGCTGCCCACGCGTCGCTCGGCTGGAGCGACTCGACGAAGCTCGCCACGCGCGAGCTGCTGATGCCGGCCCCGACGCGCTCGCGACGGGATGGATTCACCGTCGTCGATTTCAGCGGGAAAGGCATCGATCCGCCGATCCTTCCGAACGATGCGCCAGACCGGTTCAGGCTGGGCCGCGGCGGAGAAGCCACCGACTTCTCCAGCTGGAGCGACCTTGCGGCGTTGATGAAGCCGCTGTTCGAGGCGGCGGCGCAAGTCCCTGCGTCGGGCCCTCTCCGCGACGAGCTCGAAACCATTCGCAAGACGGGAAAGACCCCGAAGGAGCGAGCGGAACTGGCCCTGCAGCTGGTCGAGAACAGAGTCCGCTACGTCGCTTTGTTGATGGGAACCGGCGGCTACGTTCCAGCGACCGCCGAAAGCAGCTGGTCGCGGCGGTTCGGCGACTGCAAGGCGAAGTCGGCGCTGCTCGTCGCCTTGCTCCGCGAGCTGGGGATCAACGCCGAGCCGGTGCTCGTGTCCACGGCCGGCGGCGATGCCTTGCCCGAGCGACTTCCGATGGTCGGCTATTTCAATCACATGATCGTCCGCGCGCATATTGGCGGCAAGGACTATTGGCTGGACGGCACCCGCACCGGCGACGGCGATCTCGACCGGATCGACGTGCCGGATTACGAATGGGGGCTCCCCCTCGTGACCGGCGCGAAGCTGGTCCCGATCGTGCCCGGGCCGCTTGCCCAACCGCAGATCGACACCGCGATCGACATCGACGCTTCGGCCGGGGTCTTCGTCCCTGCCCCGTTCAATGCCGTGCAGACGTTCCGCGGAGACGGCGCGATCGCGATCAACAGCATCTATTCGAAGCTGTCATCGGCCCAGCTCGACCAGGTGCTCAGGGGCTATTGGCGCGACAAGTACGACTATGTCGACATCAAGTCCGTGAACTGGGCATTCGACGGCAAGTCGGGCCAGGGGAAGCTGACGATGAGCGGGTCGGCGAAAATCGATTGGAAGGACGGCTGGTTCTACGTTCCGGGCTCGACGATCGCCTACAAGCCCGATTTCACCCGCGCCGATGGTCCGTTCCACGACGCGCCGTTCGCCCTCTCCTTCCCGGACTGGGAGGTGAGTCACGTCGAGGTGAAGCTTCCGAAGGACTTCTCGGCGGCCGACCAGAAACTGCCGCAACCGCTCAACGAGAACCTCGCTGGCGTTCACTATGAGCGCACTGCGAAGCTGTCCGGATCCGAGCTGTCGGTGATGACAAGCGAGCGGACCATGCAAACCGAACTCCCCTACAAGGAAGCGCTCGCGGCGGAACCGCGTCTGCGGACCCTGTACGATGACGACGTATATCTGCGTGTTCCTGCGAGGTATCAGCCAAGCCACGCCGATCTGGCGGGACTGGTAGCGCGCCAGCCGGGGTCGGCGTCGGAGTTCGTGCGCCGCGGGAATATTTATCTCGACGGCGGCAAGCTTGACGAGGCGATTGCCGATTTCACCGAGGCGCATCGGCTAGACCCGCGCAATGAATGGGCAATGGCCGATCGCGGGATTGCGCAGGTCTGGAAACATGAATTCGACAAGGCTGCCGAAGATTTCGCTGCAGCCGCTGCGATCGCCCCGGACAACGCCGCCCTTCTCCGCGGGCGCGCGCTCATGGCGGAACTGAAAGGGGATTTCGACGAAGCGGTAGCCGATTATTCGAAATCCCTGGCCAAAGACCCGGACAGTATCTTCGCCAAGGTTCACCGCGCCTCGTCCCTTCTCGGGCAAGGAAAGGCAGACGAGGCCCTCAAAGACCTCGACGATGTCCTCAAGTCCGACGCCTCGAACAGTGTCGCGCTTGCGGCGCGCGCCACGGCCTACCGTTCCCTGGGCCAGAACGACAAGGCGCTCGCCGACATCGACGCCGTGGTGAAGCAGGGTAGGCCGGCTCCGGAGCTTCGGCTTCTGCGCGCCAATATCTTCCGGTCAATGGGCAACCCCGACCTGGTCATTCGCGAGGCGGAGCTTCTAATGCAGGAGAATCCGGATTCCGATTATGCGCTCGTGGCAGCGGGGAAGATTTTTTCAGCGGCAGGCAAGCGTGACAAGGCGCTCGACGCGATAAACCGAGCCTTGGCAATCCATGCTTATGCCTACATCTATTTGAACCGTTCTCTCGTGCGGGAGCCGAAAGACTATGCTGCTCGACTTTCGGACACAGAAGAGGCGCTCAAACTCGAACCGACGAACGCGGAAGCGCTCGCAATGAAGGCCTCGCTGTTCACCCTGCAAAAGAAATACTCTGAAGCAGTTGCGGCTTACGACGCCGCTCTTGCAGGCAGCGAAGGAGACAAACTGGATATTCGGCGCGGCCGCGCAATCGCGCTCTACAAGAGCGGCCGCATCACCGAAGCGGAGAAAGCCTTCGCCGAAATCAAGGCGCAATCAAAGTTGGCCATGGACCTGAACAATCTCTGCTGGGACGAGGCGACGTCCAATATCCTGCTGAACGCCGCTGTCGAGGAATGCCGTCAAGCCGTGAAGCTCGCGCCAAATGACCCCACCTACAATGACAGCCTCGGAATGGCTCTGTTGCGCCTTGGAAAGGCCGAGGAATCTCTGGCGGTGTACAGCGACGCGATCAACAAGGGGCGTCTGGCGGCCTCTTACATGGGCCGCGCTTTCGCTTACCTACGAAAGGGCGACGAGGCCCGAGCGAAGGCCGACCGCGCCGAGGCGCTGGAGCGTGATCCCGATATCGAGTCGCGCTTCGCCGGATATGGTCTGGAGTTTCCCGATCACGCGGAGATGACGAAGTAAGCCGTCCGGCCGTTACGACGGAGTCACATCCGCAGCACCGGTCCCGGCATCCTCGCCGCTCTCCGGGCGCTTCTCGAACACCTCGTCGATGATCCCGAAGTCCTTGGCTTCATCGGATTCCATGAACTTGTCGCGGTCCATCGCCTTCTCGATGTCCTCGATCGGTTGGCCGGTGTACTTGGCGTAGAGCGAGTTCAGGCGGCTGCGCATGCGCAGGATCTCGCGCGCCTGGATTTCGATGTCCGACGCCATGCCCTGGGCTCCGCCCGATGGCTGGTGGACCATGATACGGCTGTTCGAAAGCGCCACGCGCATCCCCGGCTCGCCCGCGGCAAGCAGGAAGCTCCCCATCGACGCGGCCTGGCCGATGCACACCGTGCCGATCTTCGGGCGGATATATTGCATCGTGTCGTGGATCGCGAGGCCGGCGGTGACCACGCCGCCCGGCGAGTTGATGTACATGAAGATGTCCTTCTTCGGGTTCTCGGACTCGAGGAAGAGCAGCTGGGCGGTGACGAGGCTGGCCATGTGATCCTCGATGGCGCCGGTGATGAAGACGATCCGCTCGCGAAGCAGCCGCGAATAGATATCGAAGCTGCGCTCGCCCCGGTTCGACTGTTCGATGACGATTGGAACGAGCTGCGAAACGATGTCCTGGTGATCCATGGCGGGTGAGCGTCCTGATATGAATTGCTGTGCCGCCTACATCGGGCGGAAGCGACGAAGGTTCAAGCTCGGCTGAAAAAACCGAGCCCCGGCAACGGGGTTGCCGGGGCCCAGCCGATTACGGTCGTCGGACGCTTACGGCAGCTTTGCCGAAATCCGCGCGTAGAAATACTGTCCCGGAAGATCGTATACGGTCGGATCCAGGTTGTTCAGGTCGCAGGTGTCACATCCCGGCGCCCGTGTGTTGAACAGATTGTTCACGCCAAGCGCGAAGCCGAACTCCTGCTTGAGGAACGCCGGCGTCCAGCGCAGCTGCAGGTCGGTGTAGAACTTCGCGCCCATCACGTTGCCGTCGCTCTCACGGAGCCTGGAAACGTAGCGGCCCGAGATCGTGGCGCCATAGTCCGCCAGATCCCAGTCGATGATGCCGATCGATTTCCACCTCGGGAAGCCTTGCGACGGGCTGCCCTGCTCGGTTCCTTCTCGGCTGATCACCTGCGTTCCACCGGTGATCGGGATGATCAGGTCGAAGTTCTGCAGGAACGTATTATTCCAGGTGAACCCGAACGTGCCGGCCCTTGTCCTTGCAGGGCGGTAGGCGAGGTTGAGGTCGATGCCCTTCGTACGGATGCCGGCGATATTGCCGAGCAGCCCCTGGATCTGGGTCAGCTGGCCGTTTCCGGCGCGACTGACGAGGGCACAGGCGGCCGGATCGTTGTTCACCAGGCAATTGTTCAAGGTCACTGCGGCATCGACCGGCTGGATCGCGCCCTTGATCTTTATGTTGTAGTGGTTTGCCTCGATCGAGAAGCCGGGCAGGAACGACGGGCTGTACACACCGCCGAAAACCCAGCTCTTCGATGTTTCCGGACTCAGGTTTTCATTGCCGCCGACCAGCACCGAAATTTGCGGGTTGGCCTGAGCATAGCTGCCGTTGGCCGGGACACCGGCGGCAATGCAATTCGCCTTCACCGTCGAACTATTATTGAAGTTCTGCGCCGCCGTGCTGTCGTTCGAGCACGGATCGCTGATCGTCTGGTCGAAGCGCGATTGCGTTCCGAACAGCTCGCCGATCGACGGCGCCCGGAAACCTTCGGCGTACGAGCCGCGCAGGCGCAGGTCGTTGATCGGCTTCCAGTTCGCACCTCCCTTGAGCGTCGAGGTCGAGCCGGAGGTCGAATAGTCGGAGACGCGAGCTGCGGCGTCGAGTTCCAGCAGCTCGGCGAACGGCATATGCGCAAGCAGCGGGGCATTGATTTCGGCGTACGCCTCCTTGACCGAATAATGTCCGCGCGTCGGCTGTGCCGGGATGTCGGAGCTGAAGCCCGCCGCGACAATCGGATCCGGGTCGAAACGGCCGCTCAGGCGCCGGTATTCGACACCCATGGCGACGCCGAGCGGACCGCCGGGAAGCTCAAACAGATGGCCTGACAGGTTGCCGGTGAAATCCCACGTCGACTGTTTGCTCTTGTCGTGCTGGACGAAGGTCACCCAGTCCATCATCGCCGGCGTGATGGATCCAGCACCGCCGAACAGGTTGAAGGGAACACATCCTCCCGTCGCCTGGCAGACATCGAGCGGCCCCAGCGCAGTGCGCAGATGATCTGAATTGATGTTGCCGAACATGGTCTGCTTGGCCTTGTTCTGGCCATAGATACCGTTGACGTCCCAGAACCAGTCCTGGTTGAACAGCGAGAAACGGCCATCCAGCGTAGCAACGGCATAGGTCGTATCAACTGTCTGGAAGAAGCGGCGAGGACCGCCTTCGACGAATCGGCGCAGGATGAGGTCCATGTTGCTTGAATCGAGCGTCACGCCGAACGGATTGAAGGGGTTGGTCGCGTCGACCGTGGTGTTGTCAAGCACCGGCGTGATGCCCGCGGCAACGCCGATACCGAACGGCAGTGGTGCGGCCTGGTTTTCCGACTTGCGCCTGTTCCAGATGCCCTTCAGCGAGAAATGGACGTCGGGTGCTACGTCATATTTCAAATTCCCGAACACGCCGTAGCGATCAAGCGGGATCTGGAGAAAGTTGTAAGGCGCGAAATTGAAGCGATCATTCGGGCTGACGAAATCGCGGAAGTTGCCGATCGTCGGCGTCGACGTCGGCGCGCTGATCAGCGTCTCATCACCGGCATTAGGGAAGATCGAGCCGATGTAGCGGCCATTCGGAAGGAAGCTCGAACACCCTCCGTCGGCGCAGGAGGTGCCGTACGGGGCGGGGAAGCGTGAGATCGCGCGATCGCCCGCCTTCACTCCATTCTGTTTCACATAATTGCCGCCGATGACGACCTGCAGCGGCCCGTCGCCGCCATTGCCCCAGCTCAGCTGGTAATTCTGCGTGAAGCCATCGCCTTCCCGCCAGTAACCGCTGGCCTGAGCCGACGCGACAATGCCCTTCTGGCGCTTCTTGGTGATGATGTTGACAACGCCGGCGATAGCATCCGAGCCATATATCGCGGATGCGCCGTCCTGCAGCACTTCGACGCGTTCGATCGCGGAATCGGGGATGGAGTTGAGGTCAGTCGAGCCCGGAACGCCCGACGCAGATGCGCCGTTGACGTAACGAAGGCCGTCGACCAGCACGAGCACTCGGCGGGAGCCGAGATAGCGCAAGTCGACTTCGGCCGCGCCGGCCCCAACGCCGCCGCCGTCAGGCGGATTGCCGAGATTACCCGAGTTGTTGAACTTGCTGTTGAGCCCGCCGCCGGAGCTCGGAAGGCGCTGAAGCACGTCATTGACGGAGTTAAGGCCGGTTTTGGCGATGTCCTGCTGATCGACAAAAACCCGCGGCGCATCCTGATCGAGCGGATTGCGGCGAATGCGCGACCCGGTGACGATGATGTCCTTGCTGTTGACGCTGGTGACCGGCGTCGCCTGGGCGGTGTCCACCGTCGGCGCAGTGCTTTGCGCCTGCGCGCCCGAAGCCCCGACAGTAATCGCCGCAAGGGCGGCGCCGGCACGAAGAGCAGCCTGAAGTCGCTTCATGAAATAGCCCCCTGAAGCCGGCCGAGCGTTGATCGCTGGTCAGCTGGCGCAGGCTAATTCATGTTGCTGGCGATGGGAAAGCGGGACTGTCGAGCTCGCGACACAATTCCGCGCACGTGAGGCAAATTTGTTACAGCTGCTTCAGCTGCGGCGGTCCTTTCAACGCAAGGTAAGCGAGGCGCCGCATCTCCCTCCGCCCGCGGGTCACCGTGTCCAGGATGAGGCCGGCGAAGAAGCAGAGCACTGCGACGATGGTCATCCCCGTGACCAGGATGGCGGTCGGCAACCGCGGCACCAGGTGGGTGTGCAGATAGGTTGTGATCAGCGGGATCGAGAGCAGGAGCGCAGCGACGAACAGCAACAGCGCGACCGTCCCGTAGAACAGCACCGGACGCTCGACCCGGTAGAGCGTGCCGATCGTCTTGAGGATCCGCCAGCCGTCGCCGAACGTCGAGAGCTTGGATTCCGAGCCTTCGGGGCGCGCCAGGTAGCGGGTCTCGATCTCGCCCACCGGCATCCGCAGCTCGAGGGCGTGAACGCTCATCTCGGTCTCGATCTCGAACCCGGACGAGAGCACCGGAAAGCTCTTCACGAAGCGCCGCGAGAAGGCTCGATAGCCCGAGAAGATATCGTTGAAGCTGCGCCCGAACAGGCCGGCGAGAAGGCCGGTGAACAGCCGATTGCCAAGCACATGGCCGCCACGATAGGCGTCTTTCTCCTCGTGCCTGCGGGTGCCGACCACCATGTCGAGCTGCTCGGCGAGAAGCATCGCCACCATGTCGGGAGCGGATTGCGGATCGTAGGTCAGGTCGCCGTCCGCCATCACATAAACGTCGGCGTCGATGTCGGCGAACATCCGCCGGACGACATGGCCCTTGCCTTGCTGGCGCTCGGAGCGGACCACCGCCCCCGCCTTCTCCGCGACCTGGCGGGTGCGATCCTTGCTGTTATTGTCGTAGACATAGACGGTGGCTTGCGGCAGCGCCTTTCGGAAACCCCCGACCGTCGCGCCGATCGTCGCCTCCTCGTTGTAGCAAGGGAGCAAAACGGCAATGCTCGGCAAGTGCGGACTGTCCAACGCATCCCCCTCGGATCGACGGTGAGCCTATAGAGGCGATGCGCCGCGCGCTGCTAGTCTAATCGAGCGCTGCGGTGGTCACCTGGAGCAGTTGGAAATCGGTGGACTCGCCGCTGACGGTCCACTGCTGGCCGGGTGGCATCGCAAAGCAATCCCCGGCGCCGATGGCATGTTCGCCGCGATAGTCGAGCCGGGCGGAGCCGCCGAGGACGAATCCGAACACCAGCTCGCCGCGGTGCGGCGCAAAGGCCAGCGGAGCGCCTGTGCTCCGGATCGTGCGCACCTGCGCCAGCCCGCCGGTCGCCGCGTCCATTCCCGTTTCCTGTGCCTCGCCCGCAAGGAACGCCGTCCACGGCGTGTCCGAAGCGACATGGCGCAGAAATCGCTGGCCGGAGAAGCTGCGCGCCGGGTCACCGCGACCGTTTGGAAGCGCCATCTCATGCTCCGCGAACGTGGGATGAAGCGCCGGGCAGCCGATCTCCACCACCTCCAGCCCCGGCGAGCTTTCCAGCACCCGGTGCCGGATTTCCGGCGGCTGGAGAACGAGATCGCCCGCTCGCATGGCGAACGGTTCGCCCTGGTCCTCGTAAACCACCCGGACCCAGCCGCTGCGGACGTAGATCATCTGAAAGCGGACCCGGTGATAATGGACCCAGTCCGACACCGGCCCGCCCTGCGGAATCCTGATGTGCGAGGCGATATAGCGGCCGCCCAGCCGGCTCGGAATCAGGTCGCGGTAGAGCATCCCCGCCCTGCCCTCGCCGCCGCCGTCGCTTGCCCGCGTCAGAACGAAGTCTGGTTCGAAAGGCGGAAGGACGTCGGAAAGCGCCGCGCCCGGCTCGCTCGTGAGCCGGACCGTTGCCCCGTTCTTCGTAAGGATCGCAGTGCTCGGCGAGTCGGCCGGGTAGATGACGTCGAGCCGGAATCCGGAGCCGCGCAACAGCTCGAGCGCAGGACCGAGCTCGGTACAGACGAGCTCGATTTCCCCCACTCCGATCAGGCCTTCTTTGCTGGCTTCTTCGCCGGCGCCTTCTTGGCGGGCGCTTTCCCGGCCGTCTTCGCCGCAGCCGCGTTGGCCGGCTCGCTCTTCACCGGCTTCGCGGGCTTGGGCTTGTCCGTCTTCGCAGGAGTCAGCTTGGCCTCCGGCTCGTCCGAAGCCCTGGTCTTGATCGGCCTCTTGGCCTCGGCCCCGGCGGACTTGGCTTTGGCCTTGCCCTTCTTCGGCTTGGGTTCGGCGATGTCGTGGCCGCAACCCGGGCCGTGGACGTGCCCCTCCTCGCTCTCGAGGTCCGCCTCCAGCTCCTCGCGGCTGGCCTTGCGCTCGCTGATGTCCGCCTTCGAGAACAGGAAGTCGACGACCTTGTCCTCATAGAGCGGCGCTCGAAGCTGGGCTGCCGCGCTCGGCTCCTGCTGGATGTACTGGATGAAGCGATCGCGGTCCTTGCCCTGGTACTGCGAGGCTGCCTGGGCGATCAGCCGGCTCATCTCCGCCTGGCTGATTTCGACTCCATTGGCCGTGCCGATCTCCGACAGCAGCAGCCCGAGCCGGACCCGGCGCTCGGCAATGTGGCGGTAATCGTCCGCTTCCTGCTCGATTTCCGCGAGCGCTGCCTTCGGGTCGGGCTGGTGGCTCGCTTCGTGGCGGATCTGCTGCATGATGTTTTCGAATTCGGCGTCCACCATCGACTGGGGCACGTCGAACTTCGACCGCTCGGCGAGCTGATCGAGAAGCCGCCGCTTCATGTGCGTGCGGGTCAGGCCATTGAGCTCCTGGCTCTGCTGGTCGCGAAGGATTTCCTTGAGCTGGTCGAGGCTTTCCAGGCCCAGCGACTTGGCGAAATCGTCGTCGGCCTTGGCCTCGGCCGAAACCTTCACCTGCTTGACCGCAACGTCGAAGGTGGCGTCCTGGCCCTTGAGGTCGGCGACCTGATAATCCTTCGGGAAGGTGACCTTCACTTCGCGGGCGTCGCCCGCCTTTGCACCGACGAGCTGGTCCTCGAAGCCCGGAATCAACTGGCCGGAGCCGAGCTCGACCGACATGGCCTCGCCCTTGCCGCCCTCGAACGGCGTTCCGCCGACCTTGCCCTCGAAGTCCATGACGACGAGATCGCCACTCTCGGCCTTGTGGCTCTTGGGCGCGTCCTTCCAGCTCTTGTTCGACTGGAGCAGCCGCTCGAGCTGCTCGTCGACACCTTTCTCGTCGGACTCCACGGTCAGCCGCTCCAGCGTCAGGCCGCTGATGTCGGGCGCGGGAATTTCCGGCAGCGCCTCAAGGCGAACCGTGACTTCCGCGTCCTTGCCCGGTGCATATTTCTCGTCGAGCTCGACTTCGGGCTGCATCGCCGGGCGGAGATTCTTCTCCTCGAGCAGCTTTTGGACGCCGTCCTGGACCGCGCCGCTCAACGCGTCGCGCTGGAGGCTCTCGCCGTGCATCTTGCGGATCAGGTTCGGTGGCACCTTTCCGGGCCGGAAGCCGGGCATTCGCACCTGCGGAGCGAGGCGCTTCACCTCCTGCTCGACGCGAGCGTCGATATCCTCTGCCGGAATGGTCAGCATGAAGGCGCGCTTGAGGCCCTCGCTCTCGGTCTCGACGGTCTTGATGGTCACGATCTAAAACTTTCTCAACTGATCCGGCTTGCCTGTGCGCGACGGTCATACTCGGCAGTCCCCCGGACTACCTGCGCGTGACCATGGTGCGCGCGGAGGGACTCGAACCCCCACGTCTTGCGACACTGGAACCTAAATCCAGCGCGTCTACCAGTTCCGCCACGCGCGCGCGGACGCCTTTTTCAAAGGTGCGCGGGCCTATAGCAAGGATGAGCGCCGGAGCAAGGGACGCGCATCGGTTCGTGCAACCGCGCGCGGCGGCCGGCGTTTGTTCGGCGAGGAGAAATTCGATCCAGCAACACCCGCCAGAAACGCCACCGCCGCAAGTGCCGCCGGAGACTCCCCAGCCTCCGCAGCCCGGCCAGCCGCAGCCGCCCCCGCCGGAAACGCCGCCGCTCGGCCCGGATATCGACGTCCCGCAGCCCGCGCCTGCCCCGCCAAGCAATCCCCCCGGACCGACCCCGGCCCAGCCCATCGGCTGATCAGGACCGCGGCCGCGCGAGCGGCAAAGGGCGAACGCGAAACGCCAACAGTTAATCGCAATGCTGCGTTACTGTATTGTATCACCAAGACGTATGTGAGAAACTGGCGGAGCCTGTCGTTTCAGGGCGCTTCACGAAAGGATCGTTCGCCGGCCATCGCCCGGCAGCTGGTCCAAGTGAGGAGATTGTTGTGAATCACGGCATCATCGATGTCTTCGCCTACCAGGAAGCGCTGATCATGGAAGGCGCGTTCGGGCTTGCGCTTCTTACGATGATTTGGATCGGGTTTCGGCGTTGGCTTCAACACAAAGAGAAAATGGCGCGGCTGATTGCCGAGGACACGGCTGAACGCGCCGCGCAATACGGCGCTCATGCGGCGAGCGTCGAAGCGCGATTGAAAGTGGTTGAACAGATCGTGGCTCAGGGCGCCGTCCCGACGGTCGCGCAGATCGACCCACTGGGCTCGAACCCGCTTCCCGGCCCGACCTTGAAGCGGGACGAAGTCTAGGAGCGTAGGTGCGCGGAGGCGACGATCGCCTCGAAGTCGCCAATCTCGTCCGGGAAATAATGCGACCGGGCGGCGTCGAGCATGACGAGGTAGAGCCGCCCGCCGATCACCGCACCCACCGCGCGGCCCTTCCGCCACAGCTCGTCGCTGTCGAGATGCTCGTAATCGAGCTGGAACCCCGCACGGCCCATGAACTGGCGCGGTTTGAGCGACAGCGTATTGAATTCCACCGCCCCGCCGCGGACTCGATAAGCGCTTTCCAGCATTGCCTGGATTTCCGGCGCCGTCATGTCGGAATGGAACCGCGGCACTTGCTGCGATTCGTGGCTTTCCGTGCCGATCAGATATTTGTTGTCGGGAAGTCCGCTGACGAACGTGAGGTCGTCGAGCAAAGGCCCGTTCAGAGTCCAGTCCTCGACCCATTTGACGTCATCGAAGAACAGCCGCCGCTGCCGGTTCCACGGTCGCGGCGGGACGACGGTCATCGACCCGTCGCCGACCCGCGTCTCCCTGGTCCGCACTAGCGAATAATAATCGCCATAGCCGTAGCCGCCGATCCCGGTGCAGGCGGACAGCGTCAGGCTTGCTAGGGCCGCTGCGATGATTGCGTTGCGCTTCACCGGCTCACCCGATCATCTGGCGAATGAGCGGCGCGTCGACCGCATTCGGCTTCATCGAAAGATAGCGCGCAAGCGCCGCCCGCCCCTCGTCCTTCCGGCCGTCCTTTATCAGCGACAGCCCGTGCCAGCGCCACGCTTCGGGCGGAGCGTCAGGGTAAGCGACAGCCACCGAATAGCTTTGCTCGGCCCGGTGCTCGTCGCCCGGGCGATTGCGGAGCCGCCACACCTCGCCCTCGTAGAAGCGCAGAACGCCGTTCCAGCCATCCGCCGCCAGCGTCTCGATCACATATTGGCTGGCGCCGGGATCGTTGAGCTTGACCTGATCGTCGAGCAGCATCGGCCGGATCGGGCCGATCGCATCGAGATAGCGCGCTTGCCCGGTGTCGTAGCTCTTGCCCGAAACCCTTAATTCTTCCGCGTCCGTTTTCAGGTCCGCCATCCGGCTCTCGTCCGCCGGGTGGGTTGCGAACAGGGAATGGCCCCGGCGATACCGCTTCGCCCGATAATAAGCGCTGAGCTTCTCCTCGCCGATCAGCTGCTCCCAGACCTTCGACATTTCCATCGGGTCATAGCCCGCTTCGGTAATCAGCCGCGCGCCCATGGCGTCCGCCTCTGCTTCCAGATCACGGCTGTAGTGGAACAGAGACAGGATCGTGCCGAGCTGCGCCAGCCCGACATAATCGCCAAGGTAGAGTCCAGCGCCCGCCCCGCCGAGCCCGGCCGCCATCGAGCCGATCGCGAAGATGTCGGTCTTTCGCTTGGTGTCGCGCCACTGGCGGATCATGTGGCGGCGAAGGAAATGGCCGGATTCGTGCGCAATCACGCCGGCCAGTTGCGCTTCGTTGCGCATCCTCAGCAGAAGCCCGGAGAAGACGACCGCGAATCCGCTCGGGAACATCATCGCGTTGAAATCGGGAATTCGAAGCACGTAGATCCGCAGATCCTTCGCCGCCGGTCCGCCGACCTTTCCGATGAGGGCCCGAACGTAGGTATCGATGCCGCCGTCCTTCATCACGAGGTTCGAGCCCGCGACCTCCTCCTCGACCCGGTCCATCTGCTCCCACAGGCCCTGCTCGTCCCTGTCGGTCGGCTTGAACCCCGGCCCGATTAGCGGGACCATGTCGGCGGGCTTCACTCGAGCTTTGGCGATCCCGGCCAGCGCCGAAGCGGCAAGCGCTCCACCCGCGACCAGAACCGAGCGGCGGGTGATGGCGCAGCGAACGCACATCAGCCCTGCGCCTTGGCCTTGATCGCTCGCTGGACGTCGCGGCCCGGCTTCATCCGGCCGAGCAGCCGCTCGACCATCTGCGCTGCGCCTTCGGGCGTGCGCATGTCACCCATGTTGATCCCGGCAACCTGGGTTCCCGTCATCAGCACGTTGAACCAGACGACATCGCCGGTGTGGAGATCGACGAGCGAGGCATAGGCCAGCTGGCCGCCGCCGCCGATGTCGGGCGCACAAAAGCCGATGACGCAGCCGGCGATCCCCAGGACTTGCAGAGCGACGCGGCCTTTGGACGCGAAGCTGTCCTCGGCGTGGAGGAACAGCATATAGTCGAATCCGCTCTTCCTTCCGAAGTCGACCGCCTCCTGCCCCAGGGTGTAATCGAGCCCCTTGCGGCTCTTGGTCGGCAGGTATGCGCCGAAATATTTATGGAGGACGATCGACTCGTCGACGACGTAATTGAGCCGTTCGATCTCGGCGACGCTGGCCTGGTCGGCTCCGGGAACGTCGCTCCGACGCTCGGCGACGAGCACCTTGCCACCGCGCTCCGCCTGCTGGCTCTTGAGCGCAGCGATGATGTTGGTGCGCGCCTGTTCGGTCCAGTCCGCCCGCGGTTCGGTGATCCCCCCGGTCGTCACCGAGCCGACGGTGATGTCGGGCCGAAGCACCAACAGGCTGTAATCGCCCTTGGGCGGAGTGAACTGGAGGTCGGCGAACTGGCGGGTCTGGACGCAGCCCGAGAGCGCCATTGCAAGTGCCACTGAAACCGCAATGGCGGATTTGCGCATGACCGACTCCCCGCTCCCGGAGCTACTGAACGGCAATCACGGAAAAATGCAAGTTTTTGAAAGAGCTAGTGTGCCGGGCAGGCGATCCCGCTGATTCCAGCCAGGCAGCGGCCGTCGATCGAGCGCGGATCGACCGGAATGCCGATCATCGCCGCAAGGGTCGGCATGATGTCCGCCGTGTCGACCGCCTCGTCGCGATTCTGCGGCGCCATTCCGGCGCGCCAGAACAGGATCGGCACCCGCCGGTCATAGTCCCACGGGCTGCCGTGGGTGGCGACGTCGCCCTGACTAGGCTTCGACAGCAGCGAGATGCCCTTTTTGAGCAGGACCACGAAATCGCCCGAGCGCCCGGCGTCGAAGGAGGCACGGGCGCGCTGGAGCAAAGTCCATTTGTCCGGCGAGCCGGTCGGAACCGGCACCTTCTCCAGCTCCGCCTTGGTGAACACCGCCTCGACCTGCGGATGGGCTCTGAAAATCCGCAACGCTTCCGCTTCGGCCCCGGATCGCTGTCCAGCAGTAAGTGCCGGATCGAGATAGACGTCGCCGCCGATCCCGCCGGCCAGCACCGGCCCCTCGATCGCCAGCGCCTGCGCAACCTTCGCCCCCACAGCCTTGGCCGAAAGCGCCGGATCGGCACGCGGGACGCCTGCCCGCTCCGCCAGGTCCTCGACCCCGTGGTCGGCGGTCAGCACGACCGCGTAATCGAGCTTCATCGAATCGAGCGCTCGAAGAAAATCGCCGAGCTCGCGGTCGAGCCCGAACATCTGCAGGCACATCTCCTCGCCCTCGCTGCCATAAGCGTGACCGACGTAATCGGTCGCGGACAGCCCGATCGAGACGATATCGGGCGCGCGGGCGTGCCCAAGTTTCATGTCCCGGATCAGCGAACCGGCCATCGCCAGCGTGGCTCCGTCGAAATCCGGCGATTCGCGGAACGCATCGTAATTGCCGGCAGCCCTTCCGAGCGTCCCGGCGCCCACGGTTTCGCCGTTGGACAGCGCGATCGGCCGAGCCTTTGCCTGGCAATAAGGCGGCGGCACCAGCGGCGCTTGCGCCGTCGCGATGAAGCTCGCCAGCCTAGCGTTGATCGCCGGAACGCCAGGCGGCACCGGTGCTGCCTTGAGGTCGGTCGCGAAAGTCTTGCCGTCCCAGTACCACCGCTGGTCCGCGACATGACCGCTCATCATCACCGCCGCCCGATCCTTGCCGGCGACTGCGACGTTGCGGCTGGCCGGCGACAGCTTCTTCAGAATATCCCCAAGCGTCGGCACCTTCAGGTGCACCGCCGAGACCGTGTAGGTCCTGAACGTAGAGCCCGGCACGCGCTCGTCCTCGGCGCAATAGATTCGCTTGTCGGTCCGCGCAGCCGACCAGTCGTACCAGCTGTTGCCGATGATTCCGGTCCGTGCCGGAAGCGACCCGGTCATGATCGTCGAATGGCCGGGGCAAGTCTCGGTCGCCGCCTGCCCCTGGAAGCCGTTGTGAAACACGGTGCCGCTCGCCAGCCGCTTGAGCCCGGCGGTGAAGTGCGGCCGATATTCGTCGAACAAAGCCGCGCCGAACTGGTCGACGGAAATGACGACGACCAGCTTCGGCGGGTTTGCCCGCTGGGCGCCAGCCTGCGCGGCGGACAACAACAGGAACGCAGCAAAAAGCACCGGAAGAATACGCATCAACTCTTCAGCTTCGCCCGCAGGCGCTCGTTGACGATCTTCGGGTTGGCCTTGCCGCCCATCGCCTTCATCACCTGGCCGACGAAGAAGCCGAACAGCGGCTCCTTGCCGGCTTTGTACTCGGCGACCTTGGCGGCATTGGCAGCGAGGACCTCGTCCACCCGTGCGTCGATTGCGCCGGTGTCGCTGGTCTGCCTGAGCCCGCGCTCCTCGACGATAGCATTCGCGCCCTTGCCGGTCTCGAGCATGATTTCGAACACCTGCTTGGCGAGCGTTCCAGACAGCGTTCCGTCGCCGACCAGCTTCAGAAGCTCGCCCGCCTGATCCGGGCTGACGGGGCTTTGCTCGATCGTCAGGTCGAGGCGGTTGAGCACCCCGAAATATTCCGACGCGGTCCAATTCGCCGCCGCCTTGGGTTCTGCGCCCGTTTCCAGGAGCGAGTCGAACCAGCGGGCGATGTCCACGTCCGCCGTCAGCACGCTGGCATTGTACGGCGTGATCCCAAACGCCTCGTAACGCCTGCGCTTGGCGTCCGGCAACTCGGGCAGGCTGGCGCGGCATTCCTGAAGGAACGCCTCGTCCAGCTCGACCGGAAGCAGGTCGGGATCGGGGAAATAGCGGTAATCGTGCGCGTCTTCCTTCGACCGAAGAGTCCGCGTCACGCCCTTGTCGGGGTCGTAGAGGCGCGTCTCCTGGGCGACCTCGCCGCCTTCTTCGATGACCGCAATCTGCCGCTTCGCCTCGTGCTCGATGACGGCCATGACGAAGCGCACGCTATTGACGTTCTTGGTCTCGGTCCTGGTCCCGAGCTCGGCCCCAGGCTTGCGAACGCTGACGTTGACGTCGGCGCGCATGGAGCCCTCTTCCATATTGCCGTCGCACGAGCCGACGTAGCGAAGGATTGCCCTGAGCTTCCTCAAATAAGCCCCTGCTTCGGCGGGAGAACGCATGTCCGGCCGCGACACGATCTCCATCAGCGCAACACCGGCGCGGTTGAGGTCGACGTAGCTCATGGTCGCATGCTGGTCGTGCATCAGCTTGCCCGCGTCCTGCTCGACGTGGATCCGCTCGATTCCGATGCGCTTGGCGCTGCCCTCGTCCTGCTCGTCGACCAGGACCTCGATCACCCCCTCGCCGACCAGCGGGTGATAGAGCTGGCTGATCTGGTAGCCCTGCGGAAGATCGGCGTAGAAATAGTTCTTGCGGTCGAACCGCGACCAGGGATTGATCTTGGCTTCCAGCGCCATTCCGGTGCGCACCGCCTGGCGGATGCACTCCTTGTTCGGCACCGGAAGCATCCCGGGCATTGCAGCGTCGATCAAACCGACCTGCGTGTTCGGCTCAGCGCCAAAGGTCGTGGAAGCCCCCGAGAACAGCTTCGAGGCGGTGGCGGTGATCTGCGCGTGGACCTCGAGGCCGACCACGACCTCCCACTCGCCCGTCGCGCCTTTGAGGCGATAGTCGCTCACCACCACTTCTCCGCCCTCGCGGTGAACCCCGCCCGCTCCTCGATCGCCAGGGCCGCGTTCAGCACAATCTGCTCGTCCAGCTCCGGCCCGATCAGGTGAAGGCCGAGCGGGAGCCCCTGCCCGTCGAGGCCGCCCGGGACGCTCATCGCCGGCAGCCCTGCCAGGCTTGCGGGCACGGCGAACACGTCGTTCAAATACATCGCCAGCGGATCGCTCAACTTCTCGCCGATCCCGAACGCGGCTGAGGGCGCCGTGGGCGTCAGGATGACGTCGCACTGCTCGAAAGCTCGGGCGAAATCCTGCTTGATCAGCGCCCGGACCCGCTGCGCCTTGGTGAAATAAGCGTCGTAGAAGCCCGCGGAGAGCACATAGGTGCCGATCATGATCCGGCGCTTGACCTCTGCGCCGAACCCAGCGGCGCGCGTCGCCGAATACATGTCGTCGAGCGTCTTCACGCCCTCAACGCGAAGCCCGTACCGAACCCCGTCATAGCGGGCGAGGTTCGACGACGCCTCGGCCGGCGCGATGATGTAATAGGTCGGGAGCGCATATTTGGTGTGCGGAAGGCTGATCTCGACCGGAGTCGCCCCGGCGTCCTTCAGCCACTCGATGCCCTTGTCCCACAGGGCGTTAATCTCGTCGGGGACTCCATCGATGCGATATTCCATCGGAATACCGACTCGCTTGCCTTTGAGATTGCTCGACAATCCGGCTTCCCAATCGGGCACCGGTACGTCCAGCGACGTCGAATCCTTCGGGTCGAACCCCGCCATCGCGCCGAGCAGGATCGCGCAGTCGCGGACGGTCTTCGCCATCGGTCCCGCCTGGTCGAGCGAGCTCGCGAACGAAACGATCCCCCAGCGCGAGCAGCGGCCGTAGGTCGGCTTGATCCCGCAAATGCCGGTGAAGGCCGCCGGCTGGCGAATCGATCCGCCGGTGTCCGTCCCCGTCACGCCGGGAGCGATGCCGGCCGCGACCGCCGCCGCCGAGCCGCCCGACGACCCGCCCGGAGTCAGCGCCGCATTGCTCCCGTCCTTGCGCCGCCATGGCGAGATAACCGGCCCGTAGGCGCTGGTCTCGTTCGACGAGCCCATCGCGAACTCATCCATGTTGAGCTTGCCGAGCATCCCCGCGCCCGCTCTGCGCAGGTTCGCGGTCACCGTGCTCTCGTAGGGCGGCTGGAAGCCCTTGAGGATCCGGCTGCCTGCCGTCGTGGCCACGCCCTGGGTCGCGAACAGGTCCTTGATGCCCAGCGGAATGCCCGCGAGCGGCCCTGTCGCCTTGCCCGAATCCGCAGCTTCAGCCGCGGCAAGCGCATCCTCCGGCGTCTCCACCGTGTAAGCGTTCAGCCCGCGAGCCGCCGCCACGGCCGCATTGTAAGCCTCCGCCACCTCGCGCGCAGAGAACTCCCGCCCGCGAATCCCTTCGCGAAGCCCGGCAATCGTCTTGTCGGTGAGCTCCGCCACTATTCGATCACCTTCGGCACGGCGAAAAACCCGTGCTCCGCGTCCGGAGCGTTCGCCAGCACCTCGTCGCGGATGTTCCCCGCCGTCACCGCGTCCTCACGAAGCCGGAGCTTCTGGTCGATCACCGCGGTCAGCGGCTCGACTCCGTCCGTATTCACCTCGCCGAGCTGCTCCACCCAACCAATGATCGCGTTGAGCTCGGGCACCAGCCGCTCGATCTCCTCATCGCTCATCGCGATTCGGGCGAGCTTGGCGATGTGGCGGACCTGTTCGGGGGAAACACTCATTGGGGCGGCGATTAGCGAGGCGCTACCCGAGCGGCAAGCGCCTCACTTCCTCGACGCGATCCACTCGTCCACCCGCGTCTCCAGGACGGGAAGCGGCTGCGAGCCGTCGCTGATGATCAAATCGTCGAAGCCCTTGATGTCGAACTTCGGCCCAAGCGCCTTTTCCGCCTTGGCGCGAAGCTCGAAAATCTTGAGCTGCCCGATCTTGTAGCCGGTCGCCTGGCCGGGGAGCGTGATGTAGCGGCGGACCTCGGATCGAGCCATGTCGTTCGACAATCGTGCCGTCGTCTTCATGTAATCCACCGCCTGGTCCTCGGTCCAGCCGAGCGAATGGATGCCGGTGTCCACAACGAGCCGCGCCGCCCGGAACATTTCCGCATCGAGGCGCATGAAATCGGCCGCGACGTCCGGATAGGCCCCCATCTCCTTGCACAATTCCTCGGAATAGAGCGCCCAGCCTTCGTTGAAGGCGACATAACCGCCTGCCTTCCGGAACTTCGGCGTATTCGTCTGCCGGATCTGGATGTCGCCGGCCATCACGTGCCCGGGAACGCCTTCATGGCACATGAGGTCGGTGAGCGCCGCCGGGTCCTCGGTTTTGCCGAGCAGGTGGACATAGACGCGCCCCGGCCGGGTTTCGTCGGGACTCGGCCCCGCCGCATGCGCCGCGCCGCCCGCCACCTCGCTGAACGAAGGCTCGCGCACCACCTCGATCCTGTATTTGGGGAAATCGTTGAACCGCAGCGGCAGAAGCTCACGGTTATGCGCGATGATCGCGTTGGCGCGGTCGAGATAGGTCTTTCGCAGCGCATCGTTCCACGGCTGCGGAGGGAATTTCTTCGCCCGGTCGGCGTAGAAGGCCGCGCGGTCCGCGAACCCGGCCTTCTTCGCCAGCGCATCCTGCTCCGCCGCGATTTCCTTCACCTGGTCCAGCCCGATCTGGTGAATCTGCGCCGCCGTCAGGTCGAGCGTGGTGTTGAGCTTGAGCGCCGCCGAATAATAATCCGCGCCGCCCGGGAGCGAGATCGCGCCCACCCGTCCGCTCGGCGCGGTGGGAAGCTCGCTATTCGCCCAGGCGATCACCCGCTCGTAGCCCGGCTTCATCGCCAGCAGCGAAGCCCTGGTGTCGGCGAGAAGCGAAGCCGCTTCCACCTTCGTCACCTTGCCGTCGGACTCAATCTTCCCGACCTTCTTCTTGGCGTCGGCCCAAAGCGGCGAATCGGCGCCGCCGTCGAACGGAGCGCCGGTCACGATCGTGTTGCTGCCGCTGATGACGCGCTCGATCTCGAACTTCGGCGCGCGAATCCCCGCCGCATCCGAATCCTTGCTCTCGGCGATTGCCGTGTCGAGCACCGCCGGGATCGCGCGGATCCGGGCGTTGTACGCCTTCATGTCCGACGCGTCCTGGACGGTATGGGTGTTGATCAGGAAGTTCGGAAGCGAAGCGTGGATCGAATAGAGGAACGAATAGAAAGGCGGCGAAAAGCGCCGGTATTTGTACCGCAGCTCGGCGCGCTCGAGCTCGGTCTGCCAGATGTCGTAATTGGTCTGGCCGGCGGCCGACAGCTTGCTGCGGTCGAACTGCGCCTTCATTCGACCGACGCTGTCCCGCATCGTCTGCAGCTGCTTCAGCTGCGCCGCATCGCTGATGTCGTCGAGCCGGTCCTCGCCTTCCTTCAGGCCGAGTCGGGTGGCAAGCTGAGGCCGGTCCTTCAGCTGGGCATCGAATTCCGTGTCGAGGAACGCCGTCAGCCGAGCGTCTTCGGAATTTGCGGTGGCAACGGGCGCCGGCTGAGCGGAGACGACAGCACCTTCCGGAACGACAACGACCGCCGCAGCAAGCAGCAACCAACGCAGTTTGAGCACTCTTTCCCTCCTCGAACTTAAGGAGGCGAGACTAACGGCGGGTGCGGCACCCGCAACGCCGCATTCCCGCCGTTGGTAGAAAAGCTTGCGGGTGCCGCGGTCGGCTCAGGTCGAGCTCGTGAACCCGCACTGCTTCTGCTCCATCGCAATCTGCTTGGTGATTCGGGTCGCATTCTCCGAATACGCTTGCGTCACGGAGCCGTGATTCACGGCCTTTCCGCGCAGCGGGCTGACGGCGTTGCAGATGTGGAAGACGTGCGGAGTCGTGGCCTTCTGCGCTCCGTTCTCCGGCGCGATCCAATAGACGACGTCCTGGCCGGCGGGGTGTTGCGGGTCCTTCGTCGCCTCGGCGACCGTCTGGGAATCCCTGGCGATGTCCTTGGCCTGCTGGGCGACCTCGGGCGAGCAGGCCGTGGTCGGCTGATTGGCTTTGATCTGCGCCGCGCAGCTGTTCATGTCCTTGGTATATTGCTCGACCGACGGCGGGTTGTAGCTCACTCCGACGAGCGTCGCGATCACCGCGAGGACGACTCCGGCGCCGCCGGCAATCTTCTTGTTCTTCGGGTCCATGTCCTTGTCCATGAAGATCAGGACAAGCAGCGGCAGGAAGGCGATGACCGTGACGATCGCGCCAAGCTGGTTCTGCAGGAAGAACTTGAACGGCTCCGACCGGCTGGCCGGATCGTGCTTGTTGGCCGCTTTCCACATGAGGCTGCCGGCAATCGCGAAGATCGCGATCCCGACCAGGAGCCCGATCAGAAGCGCGAGGTGTCCATGGTCGAAGGTGTGGCGATAGAGCAGGACAATCCCGGCGACCTCACCGCCGATGGCGATGACCCAGGCAATCACCGCGAAAATGCGAAGGCGCGTGGCGGCGGACTTCTGGCCCTGTGTGGCACGCCATTCCCGGGTAACGTCTACATCTTCGGCAGGTTTGTTGTCGGGCATGTCCGAATCCTCCAAATCGTCGTTTCCGAACGGGAAGCGCAAGCCACTTCACAATTTCGCGAGGCTAAGGGAGCCAATCAATCTCCGCAATGGCGAAGGTGAACGGCGGCGCGCTTGCCCGTCACTGGCGCGCCTAATAGTGCCGCGAAAATGTGTCGCCGATGCGGTGGCCGTTGCGGCAGCTTTGGGTGATGGGGTGGACGCCCCCTACGGCATCTATGTGCCAAGATGGTGGTGTTACCAACCATCTGAGAGGAGGCGCCCGTGGCAGAAGTTAGCACGATCGGTCTGGATATCGCAAAGCAGGTTTTCCATGCGCATGGCGCGGATGCGTCGGGTGCGACGGTGTTCAGTCGGCGGATCACTCGAGCAAAGCTGA
>Ga0207705_10000165_pt1 | contig 71603 bp, 64 predicted proteins | sample KBSC13metaG_FD_184314 | JGI IMG/M metagenome (GOLD analysis project Ga0207705, IMG submission 184314) | Corn rhizosphere microbial communities from Kellogg Biological Station, Michigan, USA - KBS C1-3 metaG (SPAdes) (version 2) | ecosystem: Host-associated > Plants > Roots > Rhizosphere > Soil ... | reverse complement strand
GGTTGGCGTTATTGTTCGCGCGATTATTTTCGACGGCCGCCACGCAGCCCGGCGCATTCAATGCGCGGGCATGAAAAAGCTTGGCGGCAAACGGTGACATGGCGATGACTTTTCCAGATTCCAGGGGCGAGTGCAAGTGCCTTCACGAATCTATCGGCCGGAAAGTGCGAACATTGAGCTTTCGAGGCACAAGGAAAGCCCATGTCCCGCCGCACCCTCAATCTCGACGACACCGTGTACGACTACCTGCTCGGCCACAGCCTGCGCGAGCACCCCGAACAGACGGCACTGCGTGAAGCCACGCGCTCGCACGCCCACGCCGGCATGCAGATTTCACCCGAGCAGGGCCAGCTCATGTCGCTGCTGGTCAAGCTGATCGGCGCGCGATGCACCATCGAGATCGGCACGTTCACCGGTTACAGCGCGCTCACCGTCGCGCTGGCGCTGCCCGCCGATGGCAGAGTGCTGGCGTGCGACATCAGCGCCGAATACACCTCGATCGGCAAACCCTACTGGCAGCGTGCCGGCGTCGCGGACAAGATCGAGCTGGTGATTGCGCCCGCCACCGGGACGCTGGACGCGCGCATCGCCGCGGGTGAATCCGGCCGTTACGATTTCGCTTTCATCGATGCCGACAAGACCGGCTACGACGCCTATTACGAACGCTGCCTGCAACTGATCCGCGCCGGCGGCCTGATCGCGATCGACAACACCTTGTGGGGTGGCGAAGTGGCGAGGCCTGCGGACGATGACGATACTCGCGCACTGCAGGCCTTGAACGACAAGCTGCACCACGATGAACGCATCGAAATGGCGATGCTGCCGATCGGCGATGGGCTGACCCTGGCGCGCAAGCATTGAATTGTAATCAGCTGGTTGCGGCGGTTTCCCAATGCCGCACGAGGAGGCGCAACGATTCGCGGCCGCGCCAGTCGTTGATCGTCAACTCGAACGCCACTCGCACCGGGACGCCGATCGCCAGCTCACCGCCTGCGTTGAACCATACCGCTTCGTGCTCGCGCCCGTCGCGCGGATCGCGCAGGCGCAAACGTCGATGCGTTCCATCGCTGCCCATCGGCTTGCACTCGACGCACTCGAAGAGGTTGTCGAACAAGGGCGCCGGAAAACCTTGTCCCCACGGCCCGGCTACGCGCAGTTGCCGCGCCAGCTCGATTACGAACTCCTCCGGCGACAATTCCCCGTCGCTTGCCATGACGGGTTGCAGCGCATCCGGCGCGATGCGCTCGCGCACCACTGCGTCAAAAACCTCCGCGAAGCGCGCAAAGTGGCCCAGCGTGAGCGTCAATCCGGCGGCCATGGCATGTCCCCCGAAGCGCACGATCATGCCGGAACAGCGCGCATCCACTTCCGCCAACGCGTCGCGGATGTGGAAGCCCGGCACCGAACGCGCCGAGCCGCGCAACTCGTCGCCCTCGCCTGCCGGCGCGAACGCCACTACCGGGCGATGCCAGCGTTCCTTGACCTTGGCTGCGACCAGCCCCACCACGCCGTGGTGCCATGCCGGGTCGAACAGCGACACGCCAACCCGTTCGCCTGCATGGACGTCGCCAAGCCGCGCCAGCGCATCCTCGACCATCGAGGTCTGCAGGTCGCGCCGTTGCGCATTGATGTCGTGCAGGGCGCCTGCAAGTTCGCGCGCGCGCGTCGCGTCATCGGACAGCAGGCATTCCACGCCGATCGTCATGTCCTCCAACCGGCCGGCCGCGTTGATCCTCGGCGCGATCGCGTACGCGAGATCAGCCGCGGTGGCGCTGCGGGAATCACGTGAAGACACTTCGAACAGCGCGGCAATGCCGGCACACGCGTTGCCCATGCGTATCCTGCGCAAGCCGCCCTCGACCAGCGCGCGGTTGTTGGCGTCCAGCGGAACCAGGTCGGCGACCGTACCCAGCGCCACCAGATCCAGCAGCGGCGTGAGGTCGACTTCATCGCGCTTACCCAATCGCGCTCGCAACGCCAACAACAGGTAGAACATCACGCCGACGCCGCACAGCGCCTTGCTGGCAAACGCATCGCCGGGAAGATTCGGGTTCACGATCGCGTCGGCATCGGGAAGCATCGCGCCGGGCAGGTGATGATCGGTGACGATGACGCTGCAGCCTCGTGCTTTCGCGGCGGCGACGCCCGCGATCGACGAGACGCCGTTGTCCACCGTGATGATCAGGTCTGGAGCCGGGTACAGTGTTTCGACCAGCGCAGGCGTCAACCCGTAACCGTGGATGGCACGGTCGGGCACCACGTAGCCGACATGGCGCGCCCCCAACACGCGCAAGCCGCGCACCGCCACCGCACACCCGGTCGCGCCGTCACAATCGTAGTCACCCGCAATCACGATGCGTGCGTCGTTGGTAATCGCCGTCGCGAGCAGGTCGACCGCATGCGCGAGGTTGCCCAGCCCGTCGGGCGCCAACAGTCCGGCAAGGCGATGACCGAGTTCGCCGGGACTCGCGACGCCGCGCGCGGCGTACACGCGCCGCAGCACCGGATGCATCGACTCCGGCCAGTCGGGAGACAGGGTCGCCGCCGAACGGCGCACGATCCGCAGCGGCGGTTGGGCGATGTTCATCCCCGACGCCAGAAGCGCAGCCGGTGCGCGTGCCGTATCCGATGACGTTCGCCGCCAGCGAACGTCAGCGCGATGACATCGAACCGGCGCATGCGCAACCAGCGCTCGAAAACCGTCAGCCATTCGGCGGCTGATTCGCGGTCACCGAGCCGCTGCAGGTCGAGCAGCGTTTCGCCGCAGACGTCGGCGGTTTCGAGTGCGGCAGGCAGCGGCTCCACGCGAACCGCACCAGCCAGCTTGGCCAGCCCGCGCACGGCGTCGTCGGCGCTGGCCACCATCGCGAGGCTGGTGTCCACCGAATTGGGCAGCGAACCCGCACCCCAAAACCACAATGCATTCACGGGCAGCTTGTGCGCAGCGACGCGGGCGGCGTTGACCGGATGCGCGTGCAACGCGACCTGGAATTCGTTGAACAGGCGACGCCACGCGCGCGCAGCATCGCCTTCCGGCAGTACATCGATCAAGCTGGCGCCGAGCGCGTCGTCGGGACTGGTGAAGGTCGCCAGTTGGATGTCGTTCGCCAGCCGCAGGCACCATTCCGAGGGCGTGTCCGCCTGCAACGCGCCCGCCTTCGAAATCAACGGACGCAGCGTCGTGGCCAACGCTTCCGCATCCGCGTCGGAGAGGTCACCGATCGGGCACGCCATCAGCCGTGCACCAGTGGCTTCGCTGCGCACGTACGCAGGATCCGCGCACAACCAATTTGCGCCGCCCGCATCGGCTGCGTGACAGTGATGGCGCAACGCTGCCGCGGGAACGCCGTCGCCGTCGAAACGAAAATGGTCACGCACCGCCGCCATGCGGCCATTCCGCGCATCCGGCAACCGGTCGCCGCGCGCAAGCCAATGGTGGAATGCGGGATGCGCATCGGCATGCGCGAGCGGCGGCATCAGGACGTGCAACGTGCTCATGCCGCGTCCGATTCCATGGCTTCGTAGCGCGCCAGCCACTCGGTTTCGAGTACCGCCTTTTCCTCGCGCAGGGCATTCTGTTCGCGCCCGATGTCCGCAAGCACGGCGGTAGGCCCTGTGTAGATTGCGGGATCGGCCAGCCGCTCCTGCAAGGCGGACAACGCGGCATCGATCTTCGCCACGCGCGTCTCGATTTTTTCCAATTGCTTGCGCTGGGCCCGCTGGCGCTCACGCTCGGCGGCGGCTTCGCGACGCCGTTCGCGGGGATCGGCGGTTTGCGCTTTTGCGTCGCCGCGTTCGGTCGGTTCGCCGCCGCGCGTGCGCAACCAGCGCGCGTAGTCTTCGAGATCACCGTCGAACGATTCGACCACGCCATCGGCCACGCGCCAGAAGCTGTCGCACACCAGCCCGAGCAAGTGGCGATCGTGCGCGACCAGCACCAATGCGCCGGGAAAATCGTTCAACGCATCGGCCAACGCGCCGCGCATGTCGAGGTCGAGGTGATTGGTCGGTTCGTCCAGCACCAGCAGGTTGGGTTTACCCCATGCGATCAGCGCCAGTGCCAGCCGCGCGCGCTCGCCGCCCGAAAACCCGTCCACGGCTTCGAAGGCGCGATCCCCCGCGAAATGCCACTTGCCGAGCCAGTCGCGCAAAGTTTGCGGTGACGTTCCGGGTGCGAGGTCACGCAGGTGATCGAACGGCGTTTCGCCCGCCCTCAGGTTCTCCACCGTGTGCTGCGCGAAATAGCCGATCGACAAATCCTTGTGCGCGGTGCGCTCGCCAGCCAACAGCGGCAAATCGCCGACCAGCGTCTTGACCAGCGTGGATTTGCCCGCGCCGTTGGGACCCAGCAGGCCGATCCGGTCGCCGGCCTGCACCGCGAATCGCACGTTGCTCAGCACTTTGGGTCCCTCTCCCGAAGGGAGAGGGGAAAAACAATAACCCGCATCGACATGTTCCAGCTTCAGCATCGATTGCGGGAGGCGTTCGGGTTCCGGAAATCGAAACTCGAAAGCGCGCTCGACGCGCACGGCTTCCGTGCCGGAGAGTTTTTCCAGACGCTTGACGCGCGATTGCGCCTGGCGCGCCTTGGTGGCCTTCGCCCGGAAGCGATCGATGAACGATTGCAGATGCGCACGCTCGGTTTGTTCCTTCGCGAATGCCGCCTGCTGCTGGTGCAGGCGCTCGGCGCGCTGGCGCTCGAAGTCGCTGTAGTTGCCCGCGTAGAGTCGCGCCGCGCCCTGCTCCAGGTGCAACACGTGATCGACGGTGCCGTCGAGGAATTCGCGGTCGTGCGAAATCACCATCAGCGTGCGCGGATAGCGCCGCAACCATTGCTCCAGCCACAGCACCGCATCGAGATCGAGGTGGTTGGTCGGTTCGTCCAGCAACAACAGGTCGGACGGTGCCATCAGCGCGCGCGCGAGGTTCAGGCGTCCGCGCCAGCCGCCGGAAAATTCCGCGACGGTTTTTTCATGATCGTCCGGCTTGAACCCCAGCCCGTGCAGCAGGCGTCCGGCACGGGCACGGCCGTCGTAGCCGCCCATCGCGTCGATGCGTTGATGGGCCGAGGCCGCCGCGGCATGGTCGCCATCGGTTTGCGCACGCGCTTCGTCGGCCAGCGCCGCGGCCAGTTCGATGTCGCCACCCAGCACATAGTCGATGGCGCGATCGGCCAACGCAGGCGTTTCCTGCGCGACCGATGCAATGCGCAAACCCGCGGGCACGTCCAGCGCACCGGCGTCGGCTTCAACCTCGCCCAGGATCGCCGCGAACAGGCTGGACTTGCCGCTGCCATTGCGCCCGGCCACGCCGATTTTCCAGCCGTCGTGCAGCGCTGCGTCGACGCCCTCGAGCAACAGACGGCCGCCACGGCGCAGCGCAAAATTGCGGAAGGCGATCACACGTAACGCACGCCCACGATTTCGTAATTGCGCTCGCCGGCCGGAGCATCGAAGGCGAAGCTGTCGCCTTCGTTCTTGCCGATCATCGCGCGCGCGATGGGCGACGAGACCGCGATCAGGCCCTGCTTGATGTCGGCCTCGATGTCACCCACGATGCGATAGGTGACCTTGTCGCCGCTGTCGGCGTCCTCGAGGTCCACCAGCGCCCCGAACACGACCTTGGCGCCGGGATTCAACGTGGCGGGATCGATGATCTGCGCGGTAGAAAGCGCCGCCTCGATGCGCTGGATGCGGCCCTCGATGAAGCCCTGCTGCTCACGCGCGGCGTTGTATTCGGCGTTTTCGCTCAAGTCGCCATGCGCGCGCGCTTCGGCGATCGCGGCGATCACCTTCGGGCGGTCGACGGATTTCAGCTTTTCCAGTTCGGCGCGCAGGCGCTCGGAACCGGCTTTGGTCATGGGGGCTCGCTGCATGGCGGGACTCCTATATTGCATGCGGGCGCAGTCATGAACTCTGCGCCCATTGATGAAAGGGCTGTTGTGAAAAGTCAGGCCATGGATGGCCGTTCTGGTGTTGCCTGAGGCATTACGGGTGATTCTGCGAGGCGGTCTGGCGATGCGGCGATCATGGACGATCGCACAAATATGGTCAGGCGACGGCGGCCCGTTCACCGGGCGGCTTCGCCTCGTGGCGATCGAGTTCGGCGTGCAGCTCCTGCAGGCTGATCACCGCGGCATTCGCGCGAAAATCCAGCGAGTGCAGCAACGCCGCCGCGCCCGCGACCGTGGTCGAATAAGTGACGTGCTGCTGCAAGGCCGAACGCCGAATCGAGAACGAGTCGGTGATCGCCTGCCGCCCTTCGGTGGTATTGACGATGTAGGCGATCTCGCCATTCTTGATCGCGTCGACGATGTGCGGACGGCCTTCCAATACCTTGTTGATGCGCTCGCATTCGACGCCGTGTTCGCGCAGGAACGCCGCGGTCCCGCCGGTTGCGATCAGCGAAAAGCCGCGCTTCAGCATGTCACGCGCGACTTCCAGCAACCGCGGCTTGTCGGCGTCGCGCACCGACAGGAATACCTTGCCGCCCGGCGCGGGCGCAGCAATATGCGCGGCCTCGTGGCCACGTGCGAACGCTTCGCCGAAGCTGCGCCCGACGCCCATCACCTCGCCGGTGGAACGCATTTCGGGGCCGAGGATCGGGTCGACGTTCTGGAACTTCAGGAACGGGAAGATCGCTTCCTTCACCGCCCAATAATGCGGCACGCGTTCGCGTGTGGTGCCCTGCTCCGCCAACGTTTTGCCGGCCATGCAACGCGCCGCGATCTTGGCCAGCGGCCGGCCGATGGCCTTGGACACGAACGGTACGGTACGCGAAGCGCGCGGGTTCACTTCCAGGATGTAAACCTCGTCGCCCTGGATCGCGAACTGGGTATTCATCAGTCCGACCACGCCGAGCTCGCGCGCCAGCAGCGCCACCTGCCGGCGCAGCTCGTCCTGGATTTCGGGCGACAACGAATACGGGGGCAGCGAGCACGATGAATCGCCCGAATGCACACCGGCTTCCTCGATATGCTGCATGATTCCGCCGATCAGCACCTCGCCGTCGGCATCGGCGATCACATCCACGTCGACTTCGACCGCGTTGTCGAGGAAGCGGTCGAGCAGCACCGGCGACTTGTCGGACACGCGAACCGCGTCGCGGATGTAGCGCGCCAGATCCTCATCGGCATGCACCACTTCCATCGCGCGGCCACCCAGCACGTAGCTCGGCCGCACGATCAGCGGATAGCCGAGTTCACGCGCCAGCACCATCGCTTCCTCGGCGGTATGCGCGATGCGGTTCGGCGGCTGCTTCAGCTGCAATTTCTCGATCAACTGCTGGAAGCGTTCGCGGTCTTCGGCCAGGTCGATCGAATCCGACGAGGTGCCGATGATCGGCACACCAGCGGCTTCCAGCGCGCGCGCCAACTTGAGCGGCGTCTGTCCGCCGTATTGCACGATCACGCCGGTCGGCTTCTCCTTGTCCACGATTTCCAGTACGTCTTCCAGCGTCACCGGTTCGAAATACAAACGGTCCGAAGTGTCGTAGTCGGTGGACACCGTTTCCGGGTTGCAGTTCACCATGATGGTTTCGAACCCATCCTCCCGCATCGCGAGCGCCGCGTGCACGCAGCAGTAGTCGAACTCGATGCCCTGTCCGATCCGGTTGGGCCCGCCGCCCAGCACCATGATCTTCTTGCGGTCGCTCGGATCAGCCTCGCACTCTTCCTCGTAGGTCGAGTACATGTAGGCGGTGGTGGTGGCGAACTCGGCCGCGCACGAGTCGACGCGCTTGTAGACGGGCCGCACGTCCAGCATGTGGCGCAAATGGCGCACTGCCCGTTCGTCGGATTGCAGCAACGTCGCGAGACGCGAATCGGAAAAGCCCATGCGCTTCAGTTCGCGCATCCGCGCCGCATCCAGCGCACGCATCCCGCCCGCGCGCACGTCCGTCTCGGCTGCCACGATGTCTTCGATCGCGGCGAGGAACCAGGGATCGATCTTGCACAGATCGTGCACGTCTTCCAGCGACAGGCCGGCGCGGAATGCATCGCCCACGTGGAAGATCCGTTCGGGGCAGGGCTGGCGCAACTCGCGCTTCAGCGATTCCATGCCTTCCTGGGTTTTCCAGTCGATGCCACCGGCATTCAAGCCATCATGGCCGGTCTCGAGACCGCGCAGCGCCTTCTGCAGCGATTCGGAAAAGGTGCGTCCAATTGCCATCACCTCGCCCACCGATTTCATCTGCGTGGTCAGGTGCGGGTCGGCGGCCGGGAATTTCTCGAACGCGAAACGCGGGATCTTGGTGACGATGTAGTCGATGCTTGGCTCGAACGACGCCGGCGTCTTGCCGCCGGTGATCTCGTTCTTCAGTTCATCCAGTGTGTAGCCGACCGCGAGCTTGGCCGCGACTTTGGCGATCGGGAACCCCGTGGCCTTGGAGGCCAGCGCGGACGATCGCGACACGCGCGGGTTCATCTCGATCACCACCACGCGACCGTCGGCGGGATTCACGCCGAACTGCACGTTGCTGCCGCCGGTGTCGACACCAATCTTGCGCAGCACCGCGATCGAGTAATCGCGCAGGCGCTGGTATTCCTTGTCGGTCAACGTGAGCGCCGGCGCCACGGTGATCGAGTCTCCGGTATGCACGCCCATTGGATCGAAGTTCTCGATCGCGCACACGATGATGCAGTTGTCCGCACGGTCGCGGACCACTTCCATCTCGAATTCCTTCCAACCCAGCACCGATTCATCAATCAGCACTTCGTGCACGGGCGACAATTCCAGCCCGCGCGAAACGATGCGCTCGAATTCCTCGACGTTGTAGGCGATGCCGCCGCCGGTGCCGCCCAGCGTGAACGACGGGCGAACGATGCACGGGAAACCGAGCCCGGCCTGGCCTTCGCGCGCTTCTTCCAGCGTGCGCGCGATCGCTGAGCTCGGCGATTCCAACCCGATCTCGTCCATCGCGTTGCGGAACAACTCGCGGTCCTCGGCCATCCGGATCGCATCGCGCGACGCCCCGATCAACTCGACGCCGTGCTTTTCCAGCACGCCATGGTCTGCGAGCTCCAGCGCGCAGTTGAGCGCCGTCTGTCCGCCCATGGTGGGCAGCAGCGCGTCGGGCTTTTCCTTCTCGATGATGCGCTCGACCGTGCGCCAGTTGATCGGCTCGATATAGACGCGATCGGCCATCTCCGGATCGGTCATGATCGTGGCCGGATTCGAGTTGACCAGCACCACGCGATAGCCTTCTTCGCGCAGCGCTTTGCACGCCTGCGCACCCGAGTAGTCGAATTCGCAGGCCTGGCCGATCACGATCGGACCGGCGCCAATGATCAGGATGGTTTTGATGTCGGTACGGCAGGGCATCAGCGTGCCTCCTGCATCAGGTTCGCGAACCGCGCGAACAGATACGCGATGTCGTGGGGTCCGGGGCTCGCTTCCGGATGACCCTGGAAACAGAACGCGGGACGGTCGGTGAGTGCGAAGCCCTGCAGCGAACCATCGAACAAAGAGATATGGGTGGTGCGCACGTTGGATGGAAGCGTGGCGGGATCGACCGCGAAGCCGTGGTTTTGCGACGTGATCAGCACGCGTCCGTCGTCGAGATCCTTCACCGGGTGATTGGCGCCATGGTGGCCGAACGGCATCTTCAGCGTCTTCGCACCCAAGGCGAGGCCCATCAACTGATGGCCGAGGCAGATGCCGAATAGAGGAATTTTCGAATCCAAGAATTTGCGCGTCGCCTCGATCGCGTAATCACAGGCCGCGGGATCGCCGGGCCCGTTGGACAGGCAGATGCCATCGGGTTTCATGGCCAGCACGTCGGCGGCGGGCGTTTGCGCCGGCACCAGCGTCACCTCGCAACCTTGCTCCACCAGCAACCGCAGGATATTGCGCTTCACGCCGTAGTCGTATGCGATCACCTTGTACTTCGCAACGGGTTTGCGGAATGCCTGCGCGTCGAGATCGTAAGTGCCCTCCGGCCACGGCTGGCGTTCGCGAATGCTGACCACCTTCGCGAGATCGGCGCCATTCAGACCGGGGAACGCGCGCGCCTCGGCAATGGCATCGTCGGTATCGATCGATTGGCCTGCCACGATGCAGCCGTGCTGCGCGCCGCGATCACGCAGGATGCGCGTGAGCTTGCGGGTGTCGATGCCGGCAATCGCGACAATGTTCTGGCGCCTCAGGTATTCGGGCAATGATTCGACGTTGCGCCAGTTGGAGGCGAGCCGCGGCACGTCGCGCACGATCAGGCCCGCGGCTTGCACCTTGCCGGATTCCTCGTCAGGCGCGTTGCAACCGGTGTTGCCGATGTGCGGCGCGGTCAGCGTGACGATCTGCTGTGCGTAGGACGCGTCGGTCAGGATTTCCTGATAACCGGTCATCGCGGTGTTGAACACCACCTCGCCCGCGGTGCTGCCGCTTGCCCCGACAGCCTCGCCGTGAAAGAGGGTTCCATCGGCAAGAGCGAGCAAGGCGGGCGTCGGCATGGGCAGATTCCGGATACAAGTTGACCCACGAGCCGCGCGGGAGCGGGCTCGGGGAATCGGTGGTTCAGGCAAGCGGCAATGTTATCAGAAACCACTCATGCATTCATGGCCCGGGTTACCGTCGGCGATACAATGCGCGCATCGCAAGGACGAATCCCATGCTCGCCGTCACGCTGCTCGACCCCGCCCGGCTCGATCGCCCCGACACGCTGATCCGCAACGACCCGTTCCCGTTCATGATCGCGCACGGTCAGCTTCCCGACCAATCGCGGGCCGATCTGGAGCGCGATTTTCCGAAGTATTCGGGCGCCGGTTTCTTTCCCTACGACGAGAAGGAATGCGGCCCGTCCGTCCGGGCGCTGGTCGCTGCGCTCACCACGCCCGCGTTCGCCAGCGCGGTCGGTGCCAAGCTCGGCATCGACAACCTCGGCCAATACCCGACGCTGGTGACGATCTGCCGCCACCTCAACAAGCGCCACGGCACCATCCACACCGACAGCAAATCGAAGGTCGCAACGGCGCTGATCTACCTGAATTCCAGTTGGCACGACACCAGCGACGGTTGCCTGCGATTCCTTGCGAAGATCGACGACATCGACGCCTCGATCGCACCGGAAGTGAAGCCGCTGTACGGTGAATTCGTGATCTTCAAGCGCGCCGACAATTCTTTCCACGGTCACCTGCCCTACGAAGGCGAGCGCCGCGTGATCCAGGTCGCATGGCTGACCAGCGAGGAAGAGAAGCTGCGCAAGACCCAGCGCGGGGTGGTCACCCGCTTCCTCAAGAAAATTGCCGGCGGACTGGATCGAAAGTTCGGCGCCGGCCGCGATCGCAACGCGGCGCACCGGGATTGATTGCGTTTCGCCAGCGGCCAAATTCCATCTGCTGCTCAACCCACTCCTTGCCGATCCCCATGCTGAGCGGCATGCGAAGGCGTGCCAACCTTCACACCAGGCGCCACGCAGTGCATCGGAAATTTGGACAATCCCCGAGGCGCCACGACATGACCCGTCAAAGGCTCGACACCATGGATCTGGCCTGACTGGCTGGAAGTCACGCTGCCAGTCACCGCATCGCCATGGCCTTGATAAATGACCGCGCCCGAAATTGGGCGGCCATAGTTTCCGGCCACCGTCCCGTCGATATACGCGTTGCCGTTGACGATCGCGCAATGGATATCGACGTGTAGCCAAGGTGGCGGAGGCCGCGCATAGCGATCCATGACAGCATCGCCCGGATACAGATCCATGCCCTTCAGCTCGGGAACCTGGAACGCACGCCGATGGTGATGTGGTGCCGGGTGCGACAGACTGACCGATGGGGAGACAGTGATCAGGGCCTTGGACGGTTTGCGCGCCAGCCACGTTGAAGTCGGCGCACCGCGCGGAAAAAGACAGATCGTCATCGCTGAAAAATCGAAGCGCGCGGACTTCAGCCACGGCTGGGGATAGCCGAAATCGGCATCTACGGTTTTCGGCAAACCCACATACATAAGCGCTGCCCCATCAGCGCTCAACGTCTTGGCAGTGCCGATCCGGACATCGGTTGATTTCCAGTTTCGCACGCGCTCGTTAGCCGCGGCGACCTGAGCGGCAGCTTTCGGAATAAGCCGGGGCCCAACGATCAACCAATCGATCGAACCCGTATCGATCATCGCGTTGATCGGGTTGCCGTTCACTTCGGCCGGGAAGACCAACGCGCCGTCCAAATTCGGGTAGGAGGCGTAGGTCATCGGAACGGCGTCGCCGCATGGTACGGCGGGTGCATTCACTACCATGCTCGAGGGCTGGAAATCCACGGTGTTGAACCTGGCAAGCAATGGCAGCCCTATTCGCACGCCCGGATTTCCAGCGTTGTACCGATCAGGAATCACGATGGCCATCAGATTGCGTACGCGTAACGGACCGAGTGTGAGCTTTGCAACAAGCACCCACCCTGCGGCCGCAGCAGGAACAGGCGATTGGCCCCATCGGTCGATACCCTGTGGCAATCCTGCTACGAGCGAGCGCAGACCCAGGGCCTTAGCCTGCGAGGCCGAAACAATGAGCGCCCGCGGATCGCCAGTATCGATCAGCGCCTCCACACGATGCCCATTGACGTCAACGCGTACAACAGACCGCGACGGCCGTCCGGTGCTCGCAAGTTCCTTATTGGGTTCTTCCCGATTCAAAGAGCCTGCAGGATTCGCCACGGCGGCGACATACGGAACCGTGACCGGCGCTCCCGAAGTAACCACTGCGGAATAGGCAGGGATGGAGCGCGCGAGTTTCGCGACATCCACCATCGGAAATGCCAATGAAAGCTTCTCGCCCGGATGTTCTTTTGCCCAAATGACCGCACCGTATTTCCGATGCCACGCCAGTGCCCGAAAAGCCGCTTTCGCATTCCCGAGAATCCACCCAGCCGAGAACACGAACCCGTTGCAGTACATCGCGGTCTTTCCATCTCCCGTTTTAAAACTCCTGTCGCGGCATTCCCTGGTCGCATCCATCATTTGTGGCAGCCGGTATTCCAGTTGGTCGCGGTAGATCGCGGTGGTGAAAGTGCTTTCACCGCCTTCCTGGAGAATCCGAAGCGCCGTGTTGGCGTTCCCCCGCAGCATCGCGTTGCGAAATGCCTGCTGCTGTTGCAGGGACGCATGGATTGTCGGGGTCGCCACCGCTGCCAGTGCAGCACCAGACACGAGTGCCAAGCACAACGACACGTATGTCTTGACCCGTGGCATATTCCGACCCACCGCACTTCACCGCGATGACCCACTTTAGTACCAACGCCGGACGGCGAGGCGGATCAGCAGCTAAAGCGCGCGATCGCCTGCAGGCAGGCTCCTACCCGGCATCAGGACATCGTCCAGCGAGTAAGTACCCGCCGGTTTGCCGACCATCCACGCCGCGGCAGTGAGCGCACCGCGCACGAAGATCGTGCGATCGGTGGCGCGGTGCGACAGTTCCAGACGCTCGCCGTATGTGGCGAGCATCGCGGTGTGCTCGCCCACGATGTCACCCGCGCGGATCGCGGAGAAACCGATTGCGCCTCCGGGTCGCGCACCGACTTGCCCCTCGCGCCACAGCACCGCGACCTCATCGAAATCTTGTCCGCGCGCTTTCGCTGCCGCGCGGCCGAGTGCAAGCGCTGTTCCCGAGGGCGCGTCGACTTTACGCGCATGGTGCGCCTCGAGGATTTCGAGATCCCAGTCCGGTAGTGCCGCGGCAGCGTCGCGCAATGCGCGCGTCAACACCGCGATGCCCAGGCTGAAGTTGGCGGCATGCAGCACGGGGACGACGCGCGCGGCTTCCGCCAACGCGCGCCGTTGCGAATTTCCCAGTCCGGTGGTGCCGCTGACCAGCGCCGTACGCTGAGCCACGCAATGTGCGAGCGCCGCATCGAAACCAGCGGGTGAACTGAAATCGACGACGACGTCCAGCTTCGGCACGTCGTCCCATTCGCTCGACGCACCGATCGCCGCGACCAATTGGAATCGCGGGTCACCGTGCAACAAATCCTGGAGCGCCTGGCCCATGCGGCCATTGGCACCGTTGATGGCTAGACGGGGAGGGTCGCGCATTTCAGAACCAGCGGTTGGGACGCTCTGAAGCAAGCTTACAAGGCCGTCATCCCGGCACAAGCCGGGATCCATTTTGCTCTGCCATCAAGGCGCAGGATCAAAATGGATCCCGGGTTCGGCTGCGATGAAGCCGCAGCGGCCCCGGGATGACGACGGAGTAATTTACACCTCCGGTCCCGAGTCTTGGCTGTCAGCCCGTCATCTTCGCCCAGAACTGTTTCACGCCGTCGACGAACCCGCTGTTGCGCGGCGAGTGTTTCTTCGCTTCCTCGGCGTCGGCGAAGGTGGCTTCGAACTTTTCCAACAACTCACGCTGAAGTTTGTCGAGCCGTACCGGGGTTTCCACGACCACGGTGCAAAAGAGATCGCCGGTGTGGCGGCTGCGCACGGACTTCACGCCCTGCCCGCGCAAACGGAATTCCTGGCCGGTCTGGGTTTCCGGCGGCACCGTGATCGACGTCGCGCCACCGAGGATCGGAACTTCGATGGATGCGCCGAGCGCGGCCTGCGCGAAACGGATGGGCACCTCGCAACGCAAGTCGTCGCCATGGCGCTTGAAGATCGGATGTTCGCGCACGTGGATTTCGACGTACAGGTCGCCGGGCGTCGTGCCGGTGGGACCAGCTTCGCCCTGCCCAGACAAACGGATACGGTCGCCATCATCCACGCCGGCGGGCACTTTCACTTCCAGGCTGCGCTCGTCTTCGAGCCGGCCCTCGCCGTGGCAGTGGTTGCACGGCGTCACCACCATGCGCCCGGCGCCACCGCAATGCGGGCACGTCTGCTGAATCGAAAAGATGCCGTTCTGCATCCGCACGCGGCCGTGACCGCGGCAGGTGGCGCAAGTGGAAAGCTTGCCGTCTTCCGAACCCGTGCCGTTGCAGTGGTGGCAGTTGACCATCGTCGGTACGCGGATCTGCTTGTCGATGCCGGCCACGGCCTCTTCGAGGTCGAGTTCCAGCACATAGCGCAGATCCGAACCGCGCGCCGCGCGCCGGCCGCCGCCGAAGATGTCGGAAAAGATGTCGCCGAAGATGTCGCCCACGTCGCCGAACGGTGCGCCGCCGCGGCGCCCGGCGCCGTTCTCGAACGCGGCGTGCCCGTACTGGTCGTACATCGCGCGGCGTTGCGGATCGCCCAGGATTTCCCAGGCTTCCTTGGCTTCCTTGAAGCGCTCCTGCGCTTCGGGATCGCCGGGACATCGGTCAGGATGGTTCTTCATCGCCAACCGGCGAAAAGCCTTTTTCAGTTCCTCGTCGTTTGCCGTGCGTGCGACGCCGAGAACTTCGTAGTAGCAACGTTTCATGTGCGCATTCTTGCTTCGAGACGGCGATCGGGGACGAACCACAGGGCCGCGATCGCAGCGTAGATCACGCAAGACAATATTGGCGCAAAAAATGCCAATGCAATGCCGATCAAATAGCCGACGGGCGAGACGACGACTTTCCAGTCACCCCTGAGCGCTTCCCCGAGCCCGCTTTTTTCACCGCCATTCGCGGTGATCAGCGCACGCAACAGCGGCACCCACGAGAGGGCCGCGAGCAGCAACACGATGCCGTAAACCGCGGTCGGCACCGGCGCGGGCACGGGGTGCGATTCGTTCAACCAGCTCGTCGTGAACGGGAACAGCGATAGCCAGAACAGGAAAAACAGGTTGGCCCACAACACGCGCCCGCTGACGTGCGAAACCATCTGCAGCATGTGGTGGTGATTGTTCCAGTAGATGCCGACGTACACGAAGCTGAGGACGTAACTCAGGAACACCGGAACGTCCGCGAGCAACGCGCGCCAAGTCGCCTCGTGCGGCAACTTCAACTCCAGCACCATGATCGTGATGATGACTGCGATCACGCCGTCGGTGAACGCCTCCATCCGGCCCTTGTGCATGTCCGAGGTTCCCCGCCCCATATGGAAGTTGTCCGCGTTGAACGGCGCACTTTACAGCGCCGGTCGAACGCGGACAGTTGATCCGGCAGCGCTCGGCGCTGCCGGATCACGCCCATTTACTTGCTTTTGTCGTCCTTGACTTCCGTGAACTCCGCATCCACCACGTCTTCCGGCGACGCACTGCCGCCGCCGGGCGCCTGCTGCGCGCCTGGCTGCGGACCGGCCTGTCCGCCGGCTTGCGCGGCCGCGAACAACGATTGCGCGGCTTCTTCCAGCTTGGCAATGCGCGATTCGATGGCGTCCTTGTCGTCGCCCTTCATCACTTTTTCCAGTTCCGACAGCGCTTCTTCGGTACGGCCGATGATGTCGCCCCCAACCTTGCCGCCATGTTCCTTGATGGCCGAACGGGTGGCATGCACCAACTGGTCGGCCTTGTTGTGGACCTGCACCAGTTCCTGGAATTTCTTGTCTTCCTCGCGGTGGGTTTCAGCGTCCGAAACCATGCGCTGGATTTCGTCCTCGGACAGACCGGAGCCCGCCTTGATTTCGATGCGCTGTTCCTTGCCGGTGTTCTTGTCCTTGGCGGTGACATGCAGGATGCCGTTGGCGTCGATGTCGAAGCTGACTTCGATCTGTGGCATGCCGCGCGGCGAAGGCTGGATACCCGCGAGATCGAACTTCGCGAGCGACTTGTTGAAGCGCGCCTGATCGCGTTCGCCCTGCAACACGTGCACGGTCACCGCGCTCTGGTTGTCCTCGGCGGTCGAGAACACCTGCGAGGCCTTGGTCGGAATCGTGGTGTTCTTGTCGATCAGCTTGGTCATCACGCCACCGAGCGTTTCAATGCCCAGCGACAGCGGGGTCACGTCGAGCAGCAGCACGTCCTTGACGTCACCGGAAAGCACGCCGCCCTGGATCGCCGCGCCCACCGCGACGGCTTCATCGGGGTTCACGTCCTTGCGTGGCTCCTTGCCGAAGAAATCCTTGACCGCTTCCTGCACCTTCGGCATGCGGGTCTGGCCGCCGACGAGGATCACTTCCGCGATGTCGGACACGCGCAGGTTGGCGTCGTTGAGCGCGGTGCGGCACGGATCGATGGTGCGCTTGACCAGATCTTCGACCAGTGCTTCGAGCTTGGCACGGGTCAACTTGATGTTGAGGTGCTTCGGACCGGAGGCATCGGCGGTCACGTACGGCAGGTTCACTTCGGTCTGGTGCGTGGACGACAGCTCGATCTTGGCGCGCTCGGCGGCGTCCTTCAGGCGCTGCAGCGCGAGCGGATCATTGCGCAGGTCCACGCCTTGATCTTTCTTGAATTCGTCGACCAGATAATCGATGACGCGCTTGTCGAAGTCCTCGCCGCCGAGGAAGGTGTCGCCGTTGGTCGCCAACACTTCGAACTGTTTCTCGCCGTCGACTTCGGCGATCTCGATCAACGACACGTCGAAGGTGCCGCCGCCCAGGTCGTACACCGCGATCTTGCGATCGGCGCTGCCCTTTTCCTTGTCGAGGCCATAAGCCAGCGCCGCCGCGGTCGGCTCGTTGATGATGCGCTTGACGTTGAGGCCCGCGATCTTGCCGGCGTCCTTGGTCGCCTGGCGCTGCGAGTCATTGAAGTACGCCGGCACCGTGATCACGGCATCGGTGATGGTCTCGCCAAGGAAGTCCTCGGCGGTTTTCTTCATCTTCATCAGCACCTTGGCGGAAATTTCCGGCGGCGCCATCTGCTTGCCATCGGAGGTTTCCAGCCAGGCATCACCGTTCGAGTGCCCGACGATCTTGTACGGCACCACGTCGAGATCTTTCTGCACTTCGGCATCGGTGAATTTGCGGCCGATCAGGCGCTTCACCGCATAGAAGGTGTTCTTGGGATTGGTGACCGCCTGACGCTTGGCCGGCGCGCCCACCAGCACCTCGCCGTCCTTCGCGAAGGCGACGATCGAAGGCGTGGTGCGATCGCCTTCGGAATTCTCGATCACCCGCGTCTTGCTGCCTTCCATGACCGCGACGCACGAGTTGGTCGTGCCGAGGTCGATACCAATTATCTTGCTCATGTTTCAGCTCCTCAAAAGGTTGCGGTCGAGGGACCGTAGAATCTTGAACACAAACTGGGGGTTGGGCCAGATATCTCAAGGTAGGGGCGAGCCTACTCGCGACCTGAGCGCCAGGTGATTCGCGGCGATGGTCGCCGGCAAGCCGGCTCCTACCCGTCTTTCGCCACCGCGACCAGCGCCGGCCGCAGCAGGCGTCCGTTCAGCACGTAGCCCTTCTGCATCACGCTGACCACGGTGCCGGGCGCGCTGTCGGGCGCCTCCACCATGCTGACCGCATGGTGACATTCGGGGTCCAGCGGCTTGCCAACAGGATCAACCTGTTGCAAGCCATTGTTCTCGGCGATCTTGAGCAGCGATTTCAGAGTGAGGCTGAGGCCTTCGCGCATCGACGCCACATCGGCGGTTTCGACCGCCAGCCCGCTCTCGAGGCCGTCGTACACCGGCAGCAGGTCGCGCAGCAGTTTCTCGTTGGCAAACTTCAGGCTCTGCTCCAAGTCGCGCTGCATGCGCTTGCGCTGGTTTTCGAGATCGGCGCGCTCGCGCAGCAGCGTTTCGCGCATGCCCGCAAGATTGGTTTCGGCTTCGGCCAGTTGCCGGCTCAGCGTTTCCAGCTCGTCCGCGCCGGCCTCCATCGGCGGCTGCCGATCGTCCTGCGGCGCCTGTTCCGGCGATTCCTTCGGGTTCATCATGCTCATTCCTCGGCTGGAATTTTGCGATCATCCCTGATCGCGAAAATCAAACGACAGCCATCCATGGCTGGTTTTCACAAAAGCGCTTCGTTTCACGTCGGGACGGACGCGGGGACGGGGCGCAGCAGACAAATCTATGCGGTCGGAGTACCGCGATTCAAGTCGAAAAGCCCCTATTCCGGGGTTCTCAGGGCGTCGGTGAGCAGCTTCGCCGTCGCCTGCACCACCGGAATCACCGAATGGTAAGCCATCCGGGTCGGGCCAATCACGCCGATCGCGCCCAGCACGTGGCCTTCCGACCCGTAGGGCGCGCTGACGAGGCTGTAGCCCTTGAGCGGCTCGAAGCCCGATTCCTCGCCGATGAACAATCGCACACCCGGCGAGCGCGCGCAGCCTTCCAGCAACGCCAGCAACTCGCGCTTGCGCTGGAAGGCTTCGAACAATTCGCGCAACCGTTCCATCTGCTGGCTGTCGTCGCCCGACATCAAATTGGTCTGTCCGGAAACCAGCATGTCGGATTCGGGCTCCGGCGCGAACGTTTCGGCAGCCACTTCGACCGCGGTGTCGAGCAGGCGATTCAATTCGCTGCCTGCCGCGCGCAAATCTGCCAGCACCCGGATCCGGATGTCGTCGAGGCGCAAGCCGGCGTAGTGCTCGTTCAAGTAATTGGCGGCGAGTTCCAGCGCGCGCGCATCGAAACGCTGGCTCAAGTTCAGCACACGGTTCTGCACCTGCCCATCGGCGAACACCAGGATGGCCAGCACCCGGCGCGATTCGATGGATACGAATTCGATCTGCTTCAGCGGCGCGTCGGCCGCGCCCGGCACCGTCACCAGTCCCACGAAACGGGTCATGGCCGACAGCAGGCTGGAAGCATTGCCCAGCAATTCGCGCGGCGAACTGGATTCGCGCGGCAGCTCGCGCTGCATCTGGATCACCGCGCCGCGCGGCAGCGGTTTCAGCTCCAGCAGGCTGTCCACGAACAGGCGCAACCCGCTTACCGTCGGAACGCGTCCGGCCGAGGTGTGCGGCGAGGCGATCAGGCCAAGCTCTTCGAGGTCGGCCATGATGTTGCGCACCGTGGCCGGGCTTACGTCCAGGCCCGCCGAACGCGCCAGCGTGCGGGAACCGACCGGCTGGCCCTCCTCCAGGTATTGCGCGATCAGGGTGCGCAACAGATGGCGGGCACGGACGTCGAGGCGGTGGGGTTCGGACACGAAGGGCTTGGACAGCGGTGGCGCCCTCTCTAATACGGGTAGTGGCGATGGAATGCAAGCGAAGCGCGGGAGATGGGACACGGGGGGGCGGGGGTGCAGCGGCAAAAACAAGGGCGAAGCATGCAGAATGATGGGCGCTTTGGCGCACGTTTTCGGGGGCGCGCCGCCGCTACCCTTTCCCCGACCCCGCTTCGTTAGAATCCTCGCACCCCCGGTCCCATCCGATGCTCACCCAACTCTCCGTCCGCAACTTCGCCGTGGTCGAAGCCGCCGAGATCGAGCTCGGTGCCGGCCTTACCGTGGTCACCGGCGAAACTGGCGCCGGCAAGTCGCTGCTGGTCGATGCCTTGTTGCTGCTGTCCGGCACCCGCGCCGACGCGGGCATGGTGCGCGCGGGCTGCGAGCGCGCGGAAATCTCGGCGGAATTCGATCTCGCGAACGCACCCGCTGCGCGTGCATGGCTGTCCGAACAGGCATTCGATGACGAAGACGGAGCCTGCCGATTGCGCCGCGTGATCGCCGCGGAAGGCGGCTCGCGGACGTGGATCAACGGGCGCACGGCGTCGCTGGCGCAATTGTCGGAACTCGCGACAATGCTGGTGGAAATCCACGGCCAGCACGAGCATCAGGCGTTGCTGGATCGCGCCCAGCAGTTGCAGATGCTGGATGCGTTCGGCGGCAACGGCGAGGCAGTTGCGAAAGTCTCCGGGCTGGCGCTGCGACATCGCGACATCGTGGCGCGAGAGCGCGAACTTTCGGGCGGCGACGACCGCGCCGCACGCATCGATCTGTTGCGCCACGAAGTCGCGGAACTGGAACGCTGGGCATTGTCGCCCGATGCGCTGGCCGATCTCGAAGCGCGGCACAAGCGCCTGGCGAACGCCGGCAAGCTCGCCGAGGGCGCGTCCGGCATCGCCGAGATGCTGGACGGCGACGGCGAACCCGCGGCCACGCGCACCGTCGTTCGCACGCATGCGGAACTGGAACGACTGGCGGAACTTGATCCGGCGCTGCAGGGTCCGCTGGATTTGCTCGACAATGCACGCATCCAGCTTGGCGAGGCGGCCGACGCGCTGTCCCGTTACGCCCAGAGCCTCGACCTCGATCCCGAAAGCTACGCCGAGGCGGATGCGCACCTGACCGCCCTGCACGATTTGTCGCGCCGACATCGCCTGCCGGCCGCAGATTTGCATGCACACGTCGCCGGATTGCACGAGGAATTGCAAACGCTGGAAGATGCCGGCGATTCGCTGGCCAAACTGGCGGCCGAACGCAAGCAATGCTTCGCCGACTACGGCAACGCCGCGAGTGCGCTGTCCAAGCACCGCGCCAGCGCCGCGAAAGCACTCGGTGAAGCCGTCACGTCATTGATGGATGAACTGGGCATGGCCGGCGGATCGTTTGCCGTGGACGTGCAGCCGCAGTTTTCCGGCGAGCCCGATCCGCACGGCCGCGAGCGCTGCGAGTTCACCGTCAGCGCCAATCCCGGCATGCCACTGCGCCCGCTGCGCAAGGTAGCCTCGGGCGGCGAATTGTCGCGCATCGGGCTTGCGATCGAAGTCGCCGCACTCGGCAGCGATGCCGTCAGTACCATGGTGTTCGACGAAGTCGATGCCGGCATCGGCGGCGCCGTCGCGGAAACCGTGGGCGCCAAATTGCGCGCGCTCGGTTCGCGCTGCCAGGTGCTGTGCGTGACCCATCTTCCGCAGGTCGCAGCGCAAGGTCATGCGCACCTGTCCGTCACCAAGGCCATCGAAGACCAAGCCACCCGCACCCACATCACCGTGCTGGATGCGAAAGGCCGCAGCGAGGAAGTGGCGCGCATGCTCGGCGGCGTCGAAATCGATCGCGAAACGCGGGCGCACGCGAAGCGGATGCTGGAAAAAGCGCAAGCGCCATAGGGGACTCCGACCACTTCCTTTTCGACATTCCCGCGACGCGGGGAGCGTACATGGATGTACGCGCTTTGAGGAGCGAGGAAAGCGGGAATCCAGTGACTTTGCGCAATGCGTTAAAGCAGACAGACACTGGGTCCCGGATATCGCTTCGCGATTCCGGGATGACGAGCCAGATCAGAATCTCTTCAGAACACGTAGGGCGGGAGGAGCGCAGCGAATCCCGCCGTGTCGGGGGCATCAATTTGGCGGGATTGTTCGCATCGTCCTTGATGCTCACCTCTCGCTGGCGCTCGGGCCAGCCTTCGGCTGTCCAAATTCGCTCCCGGCGAATTTGTCGCCGCAACGCGGCTGCTCCCGCCCTACCTATCAAGCCTTCTTTTTCTTGGGCCGCACGTACAGCACGAGGCTGTGATCGACGATTTCGAAGCCGTGCTTCGCCGCGATCTCGTGCTGCAGCTTCTCGATTTCCTCGTTGACGAACTCGACCACCTTGCCGGTGGTCACGTCGATCATGTGGTCGTGGTGCTGGCCGCGATCCAGTTCATAGACGGCCTGCCCGCCCTCGAAGTTGTGCTTGATCACGAGACCCGCCGCTTCGAACTGCGTCAGCACGCGGTACACCGTTGCCAGCCCGATGTCCTCGGATTCTTCCAGCAGCAGCTTGTAGATGTTCTCGGCGGTCAGGTGATCGTGGCTGTGCTCGAGGATTTCCAGCACGCGGATGCGTGGGTGCGTCACCTTCAACCCGGCATTGCGCAAATCCTGGGATTCCATGGCTGAACTCCGGTGGCGGCGCAGGGTCTGACGATCCGGCCCGAAACTTGGCTAGTGTATCATTCACCGTCCACCGACCGACCCAACACGATGCGCAAGATCATTCCCGTTGTCCTGCTCGCTTCCGCCAGCGTCCTGATGCTCGGCGCCTGCAATCCCATTTACCGCCCCGACGTGCAACAGGGCAACTTGCTGATCGGCAAGAACGTGAGCGAACTGAAGCCCGGCCTGACCAAGCAGCAAGTGGTGGCGCTGTTGGGTACGCCGTCGCTGATCAGCCCGTTCAACCAGAACCAGTGGAACTACGTCGCAACCTTGCAGCGCCGCGGCGGCGCGCTCAAGGAACGCACCCTCACGTTGTATTTCGACAACGACACCTTGGTGCGCACCGACGGCAACTTCATGCAGGAAACGCCGCAGGATCTGCTGCAGGAAAGCCACAAGTATGGACCGCTGTACCCGACCAACCTGACCAAGGAGCAGCAGAAAGAACTGGAGAAGAAGCAGCAGCAGGGCGGCGACGGCGGTTGAGCCGCGCCTGTCGGTCGCAGGCTGCTCGCCATCACCGCACCCGCGTCCGCCGCGCTTCCTTTGGATCGATGAGCAGCGGCCGGTAGATTTCGACGCGATCGCCATCGCGCAGTGTGGTATCGGGCGAAGCCTTGCGCGAAAAAATGCCAAGCCGGTCGTCGCGAATCTCGATGTCCGGCCGCGCTGAGCGAATACCGGAGCGTTCGATTGCATCGGCAACCGTCGCGCCTTGGCGCAGCGAAAGCTCGATCGTGAACACGCTCTCGGATTCGGCGTAAATCACCGACACCGCGATACGCGCAGGATCAGGCATAAGTGCGCTTGGCTTCCGCGCTGAAATCGTCCACCATGCGGTCGGCGAGCTTCTGGAAGCCCAGCTTGAAGGCAAAGCCGGTCAAGGGGTTGCTGACTTCGAAATCAAGATCCAGCGCCACCTTGCAGCCCAAAGGGGCGACTGCAGCCGCAGGCCGCTCCGTACTGCCTTCTCCCGCCTGCGGGAGAAGATGGCCCGCCGGGCTGGATGAGGGCGGCTTTTCACCCAGCGGCGTGAACTGCCATACGCCGTGCAGCCAGTCGAACGGACCGTCCACGAATTGCATCTTGATGCTGTGCGGGCGATCGAGGGTATTGCGCGTGGAAAAGTGTTGCGTAAAGCCGGCGAACCGCAGGTCGAGGCGCGCCACCAGGTGCTCGCCATCGTGCTCGGAAACCTGCGCGCCGAGGCACCAGGCAAAGCGCCTCGGGTAAGCTTCCACGTCGTTCACGAGATCGAACATCTGTTCCGGCGTGAAGCGAACCAGCGCCTGACGATGGATTTGCACGAACTCTCCTGATTGCGCGCCGACACGGCGGCATCGTAGTCACGTACCACATTGTAACGAGCATGGCGAAGAAGAAAGAAAAAGACGGCAAGGCCTCCTCGACGATCGCGCTGAACAAGCGCGCGCGCCACGAGTACCACATCGACGAGCGCTACGAAGCCGGCATTGCCCTGCAAGGCTGGGAAGTAAAGAGTCTGCGCGCAGGGCGCGTCAATCTCACCGACGCCTATGCGCTGGTGAAAGGTGGCGAACTGTTCCTGTTCGGGGCGTCGATTCCGCCGCTGCTTTCCGCGTCCACCCATGTGGTTGCGGAAGATCGCCGCACCCGCAAGCTGCTGCTGCATCGCGCCGAAATCGACGAGCTGATCGGTGCCGTCGAACGCAAGGGCCTGACCCTGGTTCCACTGGCGATGTACTGGAAAGCCAATCGCGTCAAGGTTGAAATCGGCATCGCCCGCGGCAAACAGGCGCACGACAAGCGCGCCACCGAAAAAGAACGCGAGTGGAACATCGAAAAACAGCGCACGCTGCGCGCGCACAACAAGGCGGAATGAGGTCGCGACTCAGGCCCTGGAACTCGGAACTCGGGAAAGCACAACATGCAAGTTGTCATTCCGGGGCGACCCGAAGGGCAGAACCCGGAATGACGGCGAAGTCAATACCCCGCCGGCACGTACTTGAACCGCTGCATCTGCTCGCGATGCGCATCCACGATCCGCTGCACCTGCTCTCGGCTCAGCGTCTCGCGCCACTGGTTGGCGCGTCCCTTGAAGAAGAACCGCGTCTTTTCGTCCACCGCTTCCACGAAGCCGTGCTTCTGCTCAAGCGACGACAGCGTCTGGAACGAGGTGTGCTTCACCGCGCGTTCGATGCGCGCCTTGTCCTGGCCCAACCCGATCAGCTTCGCGGCTTTGGCGAAATGCTTGGCGGGTTTTTCCAGCAGATCTTCGTAGCGCAGCACGATCACTTTCCCGGGCGCGCGTTCGCCCGCATCGGCCCAACCCTCCACGTGCGACGACCACGAACCGATCACGTGGCTCACGAACAGTTGGTCATTGACGGAGGCAACCCGATCATCGCCCAGCCGATCGATCGCCTCCTCCAACGTCAGCCCGAAATGGTGGGTCATGCTCACCGCCACGTCCAGCGGGTTGCGCACCACGTAGATCGCGCCCGCGGTCACCTCCCAGTTGAACACTGGATGTCCATCGAAGGTGCCGCAAAAGTTGTGCGTCATCACCAGCCGCGTACCCTGCGCACGCTGCGCGATCAACGTGTGCACGTTCGGCCGCAAGGCGGCGATTTCATCGATGCTCAGTTCGGTATTCGGCCGCCCCGCCAGTTCGCTGAAGCGGTCGGCGCGCGCCTCCGAATCGGTGTAATTGCGGATCTCGTCCGGCCGCAGCGGATCGGCCCGATCGGCGATCAGATTGGCGAGGAACGCCCGCAACCAAGTGTTGCCGGATTTGGGGTAGGAAGCGAGCCAGACGATGTTTCCCATGCGTTGCCGTCATTTTGCGATGAACGAACATCGCATGATGCCAGCCGTCGCGATTGATTTCCTGCAGCCGCGCCCACATCATTGTTCCCCCCGGGGGCGACCTGGCTTCGACGGGGGCAGTGAAGTAGCTTGGAGCATGCCGAGGGCGTCATCTTCCTCGTTAATCCGGTGGCAAAAAACTAGACGCGAACGACGACGTCTACGCTCTGGCCGCTTAAGGCCTAGCCCCGAACCCACTTGTGCATGTGCTCGTGGATGTAGGGTCATCATCACATGATCGCTGATGGTTGCCGCAGGTCGGCCATCCGCTAAAACAAAACCCGCTGGTTCCGCGGTGCGCTTTGTCCAGCGTGCTGCTTCGGAACAAGATTGAACGCTGGACTAAGCATGTAGCGCCGGGCGCGGAGCGCCTTCGGACGGGGGTTCGATTCCCCCCGCCTCCACCAGAAATGTGAAAACCGCCCTCGTGGCGGTTTTTGCATTTCTGCGAGGTGGGTGCGGAATTGAACCCCGTTCGACAAAGTCGTCGGAAACGATTTTGGACCGAAGGTTGGCCCCGAGCAAAGCAACGGCTGAGGCCCATGGATGGGCCGAAATCCCCCCGCCTCCCTCAGACAATTGCCGCCTTGTGCGGGCCTTTTGCTGGGGCGTGTAGAACCGATACCGGCAGGCGTGCCATCCTGGATGGCACGCATCATCCCCGTCTCGCAATCGGACGCCGGCGCCAAAATCGCACCGCATCTGCGCCATCAACTTTCGGCACACGTCCCGGATTCCGGCCGGACGCTATAGTCGAAGTTCGACCTTGGGGAACCCATGATGCGCCACGTCCTCACGCTTGCCATCGCCCTTGTCTTCGTGTCGCCGGGCGTCATGGCCGCCGCGGTGCCTTCATCGGCGCAGACGGCGAACACGCCCGCCGCGCAACTGCATGCGCTGTTCGACAAGGCGTGGAACGAAGCACACGCCAAGCCGCCGGCGGGCACGACCGACTACAAGCTGCTGTGGGGCAACCCGAGCATCGCGCACGAGCAGGACCGGCTCGCGCAGGCCAAAGCTAACCTCGCCTCGCTGAAGAAGATCGATCGCTCGAAGCTGGATCCAACCGACCAGTTGAGCTGGCGCCTGTTCCAGTATCAACTGGACGATGCCATCGCGGCCGCGGCGTACCCGGATGATGCGCAAGGCTTGATCACGCAGTTATGGGGGCCGCAGCTTGCCGGCATCGATTTCAAGGACGCGCACTACGACAATGCCAAGGATTACGAAACGCTGGTCCACAAGTTGAATGCCGTCGGGCCGTATCTCGTGGCTTTCACCGAGCGACTGCAACAGGCGATCGACAAGGGCATCACCCAGCCGCGCATGGTGATGGAACGCGTGCCGGACGAGATCAAGGCCAACATCGCCGACGATCCGACGCAAAGTCCGTTCTACGCGCCGTTCAAGAAACTTCCCGAATCGATTCCCACCGACCAGCGAGCGAAGCTGCAAAGCGAGGCGCGGGATGCAATCACCCGCGTGGTGAACCCGGCCTACGAAAAGTTCCTGAAGTTCTTCCAGGATGCCTACCTGCCGCGCGCGCGCAGCAATGCCGGCGTATCCAGCCTGCCCGGCGGCTCAAACTATTACGCGCACATGGTTCGCCACTACACCACCACCGACATGACGCCGCAGCAGGTCCACGACATGGGCCTGAAACTGGTGTCACAGATTCACGCGCAGATGGAAGCCGTGTTCAAGCAAATCGGTTTCAAGGGCAGCTACAAGGATTTCGTGCACTATCTGCGCACCGATCCGAAGTTCTATTACACGAATCCGGACGACTTGCTGGAGGCGTACCGCGCCGCCGCCAAGCGCATCGACCCGCACCTCACCGAGGTGCTGAGCCTGTGGCTGCAGCCGAGACAACCGTGGGGCGTCGATGTGATTCCGGCATCGCTTGCACCGAATACCTACCCGGCTTACGCGAACGTGCCGTACATGAGCGTGAACCTGTACAAGCCGGAGACGCGTCCCAAGTATTCGATCCAGGTGTTGACGTGCCACGAAGGGCGCCCCGGCCACAACCTGCAGATTCCGGTGGCCGAGGAACTGGACAACCTGCCGAAGTTCCGCCGCTACGCCTACTACAACGCGTTCGGCGAGGGCTGGGCGCTGTATTCGGAAACCCTGTGCGACAAGCCGATGGGACTGTACGACAAGGATCCGTATTCCAAATTCGGTTACCTCAATTACCAGATGTGGCGCGCGGTGCGGCTGGTGGTCGATACCGGCATCCATGAAGACGGCTGGACGCGCGAACAGGCGGTGAAGTACATGCAGGACAACACCGCGCTGGCCGACCAGAACATCGCGACCGAAGTGGACCGCTACATCGTGTGGCCCGGACAGGCGCTGTCGTACATGATCGGCGAGCAGGTGATTCTGCAGTTGCGCGACGAGGCCAAACAGAAGCTCGGCGACAAGTACAACCTCAAGAACTTCGACGACGTGGTGCTGGGCCAGGGCAGCCTGCCGATGGCGATCCTGAAGGAAGTGGTGAACAAGTGGGTCGACAACACGCTGGCCGGCAAGCCGGCCGACCAGTTGCCGTTCGCGTGCAAGCCGCGCACGGTGGAGACGTGCGAGGAAGGTGGCGCCACGCACTAACCGATGTCGCGGTGTTCAGGGAGGCACATCATTTCGCGCTCTCTCGCCGTCCAAACCAGCCCCTCCAAAAAACAATCCCCGTTGCCGGGGATTGTCTGGGTTCAATGTGAGGCTGGTGTTTCAGGAATAGCGGCGGCGCCAGCCGAGGAATCCGCCGATAAGCAGGACACCCAAGCCGAACATCCCGAGCGCGCCCGGTTCCGGGACGTTTGTGGTGCCGCCACAAACCCCGTTACCCGCACCGGTACCGTTGCCGTCATCCACGATCCACCCGCTGTTATCGCACCCGGTCATCGTGATGCCTTGAACGTGTGCGGTCGAGAGCCAACCGCTGGCATTTGCCGTAAACGGTGACACGCTCAACGCATCAGCGAACGTCAGTGTATAGGTCGCGACGTCAGTGCCATCGAACCGGCTGCCGGCACCCGGACCCCAGAAAAAGCCGAGGTTGAAACCTCCCGGCACCGGACCCGACCCGGAAGCGCCGATGTTCACTGTGGTTGCGCAGGCGCCCGTGCAAGTCGGACCGGGTTCCAGCGTAACGCCACTTGCCAAGTTGAAATCCCAGCCGGCGACGTTCACACCCTGCAGGAAATTGCCGCTGGTGAGGTTCGACTGAAGTGTCAGCGTGCCCGTCGTCGAGTTCGTATCAAAAGCGAATGTAGCAACCAGCCACGGCGCCGAGCCATTGGGAGTGGTACCCGTATAAACCTGACCCAAGTTGATCGTCTGGGTGACCGGCGTCGCGAACGCCGGGGTCGCCAGCCCCAGGCAAGCAACTGCCGCTACCAGAACCGAACTGAAGATCGCACGCGTTTTCATGAGTGATTCCCTGGATTGCGCAGCAAAGTGGATGTTGTCGTGACTCGGTATAAGCAACTTGCGTGCCATCTTATAAGTAACTGTATTTAAATGCTTTTTCAGGAACATCCACGTGCGAATGAGGCAAAATCGCAAAATCCGCCGACACGTGGCTTCAAAAACCCGCCCCAACTCCGTGCTCCAACCGATTGTTTTTTGCATGTATTTCTGCAATTCAATCCGGAATGAAGGGCTGTAATGTTTATCGACATGGCCGACCCCGGAGACTTGGCCGGTGAAATCCCTGTCGATTTTTGCTGTCCGACAAACCTACCTCGATCTCCTCCGCGCGACGCTCCGTCGCGTGCCAAGGACTTTAGAGCTTTCCAAAAAAGGCCTCGCGGCTTGGGCGGAACAGCCAATTTTCTCCGCCGGATTCACTGATATCCTCGACGAGCAACCGGACCGGGGAGATCCGCAATGCGTTTCCGGGCAATGCTCGCGTGCATGGCCGCGGCCATGCTGGCGATTCAACCTGCACACGCGGAGACCCACGTCGAGCTGCTGGGCACGTGGCCCGCAGGCGACACGGTGACGCTGCACCGCAACCAGAACTTCTACATGCACTTCGGTTATCGCAGCGACCAGCCAGTGCAAATCTGGGTGCAGCCTTATTTCGAAGGCAAACAGGTGAACGCCGGCAGCAACCCTTCCCGTACCTACCTCGCCGGCAGCGGCGAGGCGCTCGGCTGGTTCTTTTTGTCCGATCCGGGCACGCAAGTGGACGAGGTGAAAGTCACCGCGGGCGACGGCTCGTACGACCGCACACCGGTGGTCGCAACGTTTCCCGTCGCGGTCACTGGTGACGATGCGCCCGCCGAAAGCGCAGCGCAGCCCGCATGGCTGACGTCGCTGAGCGCCGCCGACCAGGCAGCCCGACGCGCCGACTACGCAAAGGCCGTGAGCACGCCGCCCAGCGCGGGCGACGTTGCGCTCTTCAGCGGCTTCATGCTGGCGATGTTCACGCTGGGCTTGATCGGGTTCGCCGGTCCGGCATGGGGCCTGTGGCGCTGGCGCGGCGGCTGGCGAGTGGCCGCGCTGCTGCCCGCAGCGATCATGGCTTTCGTGGTACTGCGTCTTTTCATTGACACCGCGCGTGACCCCACTTCACACAACCTGTGGCCGTTCGAGATATTGATGTGGGGCGGCTTCAGCTGCCTGTGGATGCTGGTAGTGGTTCTGGTGCGGAAATTGTCCGGCGCCCAACGCACCTGATCCACGCCGCGCTCAGGGCGGCGTGGATGGACCGTGTTCCTGTTGCATCAGATCGCGCAGCGCGGCCTGCATGCGCGCGTGGACGCGCACCAGCGAACCCCAGAGAAACCACACGGTGAATGCACCGATCGCGAGCAATGCCACCAGCACCCCGCGCGGCGGCAGGATGCTGCTGCCCAGCGCGCTCACCAGCAGGGCCATGCCGGCCAACGAAGCCAATGGCACCAATTTGCCGAGTACGCGCCGCAACCCCGCGGTGCGCACGCCGTGCACCTGTTCGCTGATGCCGAGTTCCGCCAGCAGCATGCCCAATGCGTCGGCCTTGCGATAAACCGCGATCAGCATCGGCAGCGACACGAACAGCGCGGCCGCCCAGATCAGCGAGCGCCGCACCACGCGCGACAACGGCATGTGCGGCCACCAGTGCGGCAGCATCGCGCTCACGAACGCACCGATCGCGAACACCGCGCACACCAGCACCAGATTCACCGCAATGTGCCACAGCAACCGACGCAGCATCTTCGCCAGCATGACGTCGCCCTGCGCGGACGCGGTGCCGTTGATCCACTCGTGGTAGCCATGCGCCAGCGAACGCAGCGATGCGGGCGTCGCGCGGCGCAAGCCCGCCAGAATCAGGGGCTCGGCCCGCAGCAACAGCGGCGACGCGAGCATGCACGCAACCGCCGCCGTCACGGTCAAGGGATACAGGAATTTACCGACCGCGCCCGCGGCGATACCGAGCGAGGCGATCACGAATGAAAACTCCCCGATCTGCGCCATCGTCAGGCCCGTACGCAACGCCTCGCGCGCACTGCGCCCTGCACACACGAATGCACCGACGCTGCACGCGAGCGTCTTGCCTGCGATCACCGCCAGCGCCAGGCCCAAGGCAGGCCCGATCCATGGCAGCATCTGGGTGGGATCGAGCAACAATCCGATCGCGACGAAGAAGATCGCCGCGAACATGTCGCGCACTGGCCGCACCAGCCGAACGATGCGATCCGAGCACCGCGCCGGCGCCACCACCACGCCAGCGAGGAACGCGCCCAAGGCCACGCTGAAACCTTCCCACACCGCCAGCAGGCAGGCTCCGAAACAGATGCCGAGCGCGGTCACCAGCAGCGGCTCGTCGCGGCCGCGCTTGGCCAGCCAATCGAGCAGACGCGGCAGCAGCAACAGACCCAACACCAGCGCCGCCGCGACAAACACCAACATCCGCCACAACACCGTGAACGCGATGTCCGTGGTGTCGGCGCTGCCGGCCGCGATCGCGCTGAGCACCGTGATCAGCACCACCGTCAGGACTTCTTCGGATACCAGCATGCCGATCATGCCGGTGACGAAGGGCTGCCCGCGCCAGCCGCGATCGCCGACCGTGCGCAACGCGATCATGGTGGACGAAAAACAAATCACGCCGCCCAAGAACAGCGACTCGCGTGGGCTCATGCCGGCCAGGCGCCCGATCTCGATGCCGACCCACAGCATCAGCCCCGCTTCCACCAGCGCCGCCAGCATCACCCCGACACCCAGCGCCCGCAATTTGCGAAGGTTCGAATCCAACCCCAGTGTGAACATCAACAGCACCACGCCGAGGTTGGCGATCGACTGCATGGTGCGCTGATCGGTCAGGAACCGCCATGGCATGTGTGGCCCGATCAGCACGCCCGCCACGATGTAGCCCAGCAGCACCGGCAACCGCAGTCGCGGGAATATCACCACCACCACGCCTGCCGCCAGCATCACGCAGGCGAGATCACGGATGAATTGAATTTCGTGCAAGACATCCCTCCCGGTTGGTTTGCACGCAGCGATTTCCACGCAAAAAGCTTGACGCTGAAATCGCTCGCACCTATCCTTGCGCGTTCCCAGCGTGGGGCCATAGCTCAGTTGGGAGAGCGCTACAATGGCATTGTAGAGGTCGTCGGTTCGATCCCGTCTGGCTCCACCAAATCCCCACGCTGTCCCCATCGTCTAGAGGCCTAGGACACCACCCTTTCACGGTGGCGACCGGGGTTCGAATCCCCGTGGGGACGCCATGTTGTTGCCATGGCACGTCGTGATGCAGGTACAATGTGCGGCTCGGAACATGCAACATTTCGCACGCGAACGCACCCGTTCGCAGAAAAAATCGAAACGATGCGGAGCGGTAGTTCAGCTGGTGGTTTCGCGAACGCTTGTGAACGTCCAGTGGACGTTCGCGTGAGCGGAACCGGTGAGCCATGGATGGCGAACGGCATTACCACCATGGATGGTTCAGGTAAAAACGGAACAATGCGGAGCGGTAGTTCAGCTGGTTAGAATGCTGGCCTGTCACGCCGGAGGTCGCGGGTTCGAGTCCCGTCCGCTCCGCCATTTCTGATGCACTCTTCCAAGCCCGCCGTGCGCGGGCTTTTTCGTGTCCGCACCCGGTTCACGAAACGGCACGAACATGGCTTTGGTCATGGGCAAAAGTTCGGAGCCTTGGGTACGATGCAGGTTCCCCTTCAACGAGCCTGCAACAATGAAAATTTCGCTGACGCTGGCCCTTGCGCTGACCGGTCTCCTGACCGGTTGTACCGGCGCGACCGACGCCAACAAGGAATCCGAATCGAGCGCATCACCGCAAACCGCGGGCGTCGATTCGGGCAATCCGTTCTTCACCGAAAGCCCGCTGCCGCTGCACTTCCCGCAGTTCGACAAGATCACCGATCCCGACTACGCGCCCGCGTTCGACCGCGGCATGGCCGATCACCTGAGGGAAATCGAGGCCATCGCCAACAATGACGCCGAACCGACCTTCGACAACACCATCGTCGCGATGGAAAAGTCCGGTCAGATCCTCGATCGCGCCACTACCGTCTTCTTCAGCCTGTCGGGCGTCGAGAACAATGACACCAAGAAGGCCATCCAGGCCGAGTACGCGCCGAAACTTTCCGCGCACCGCGACGCGATCATGCTGGACCCGAAGCTGTTCGCGCGCATGCAGAAACTGTACGACGCCCGCGATTCGCTGGGTCTCGACCCGCAGGGCGTGCGCCTGGTCGAACGCTACCACGACGACTTCGTGCGCGCCGGCGCGCAGCTTTCCGACGCCGACAAGGCACATCTGAAGGAGATCAACGGCGAACTGGCGAAACTCGGCACCGACTTCAGCCAGAACGTGCTGGCCGAGGTGAATGATTCAGCCGTCATCGTGGAAAGCCGCGACGAGCTTGCCGGGCTTACCGATGCACAGATCGACGCCGCCGCCGCGGCCGCCAAGTCGCGCGGCCTCGAAGGCAAGTACGTGATCGCGCTGGTCAACACCACCCTGCAGCCGGTGATCGCGCAACTCGACGATCGCGTGCTGCGCCAGCGCATTTACGAAGCCTCCCTGGTCCGCGGCAGCCGCGGCAACCAGTACGACAACACCGCGATCGTGTCGAAGGTAATGAAGCTGCGCGCCGAAAAGGCGCAAATGCTGGGCTACCCGAACTGGGCGGCGTACGGCCTCGCCAACCAGACCGCGAAAACGCCGGAAGCGGTGAACGCCATGCTCGGCAAGCTGGCGCCGCCGGCGGTCGCCAACGCGAAGCGCGAAGCGGCCGACCTGCAGGCGATGATCGACAAGTCGCAAGCCGCCAAGGGCGAGCCCACGTTCAAGTTGGCCGCGTGGGACTGGTCGTACTACACCGAAAAGGTGCGCGCCGACAAATACGCGTTCGACGAGAGCCAGTTGAAGCCGTATTTCGAAATGAAGAACGTGCTGGAGAACGGCGTGTTCTACGCCGCCAACCAGGAGTACGGCATCAGCTTCAAGCAGCGCACGGATCTTCCGGTCTACAACCCCGATGTACTGGTGTACGACGTCTTCAACGAGGACGGCAGCCAGCTCGCGATCTTCCTGTTCGATCCGTACGCGCGTCCGTCCAAGCGCGGCGGTGCGTGGATGAATGCGTACGTGAGCCAGTCGGAACTCACCGGCGACCTGCCTGTGGTGGCCAATCATCTCAACATCACCAAGCCGGCGAGCGGCCCGACGCTGATGACATGGGATGAAGTGACCACGATGTTCCACGAGTTCGGCCACGCGCTGCACGGCATGTTCTCGAGCGTGAAGTACCCGTACTTCTCGGGCACCAGCGTGCCGCGCGATTTCGTGGAGTTCCCCTCGCAGGTGAACGAGATGTGGGCCGATTGGCCGAGCGTGCTTGCGCACTACGCGAAGCACCACGAGACCATTGAACCGATGCCGAAGGAACTGCTGGACAAGGTGCTGGCAACCTCGAAGTTCAATCAGGGTTTCGCGACCACCGAATACCTTGGTGCCGCGATGCTCGATCAGAGCTGGCACCAGATCGGCGCCGACCAGGTGCCCGCAGCCGACGGCGTGATGGCGTTCGAAGCCGCGGCACTGAAGGCCAACGGCACGGACTTCGCACCGGTACCGCCGCGCTACCGCACGTCGTATTTCAGCCACATCATGGGCGGCTACTCGGCGGGCTACTACGCCTACATCTGGTCGGAAGTGCTGGACGCGAACACCGTCGAATGGTTCAAGCAGCACGGCGGTCTGACGCGCGAGAACGGCGACCGCTTCCGCGCAAAGCTGCTGTCACAGGGCGGCAGCAAGGATGCGATGGAACTCTTCAGCGACTTCGCCGGCCACGCGCCGCACATCGAGCCGCTGCTGGAGCGTCGCGGGCTGGATTCCAACGACGGATGACGCAAATCGGAAAGCACGATGCCAGGCCCGCGAAAGCGGGCCTGGTTTTTTCGGGTAGCTAAGTATCGAGCCCTGTCTGCGTTGAACGCAGCTCGCGCAGCGAGAACGGCGTCGAAAAGCGACGCGCGCGCTCTACACCACGGACCATTGCCGCAATTCCGGGTAAAACGCCGCAGCGTGCGCGCCGGCGCTCAGGCAACCTCGGAAGCTGGTTGCAGGCGTTCCAGCGTCGCCAGCGAATGCCCCTGCTCGGCCAGGTATTCCAGCCAGCGATTGAGGAAGCCATTCATGCGCAGGCGATGCTGCACGACGTTGCGCGCGGGTGTCAGCGGACCCAGCACTTGCCACAACTCGCGGCCGGGTTCGCAATGCAGTGCCTCGGTCATGTGTGCATCGAGATAGGTGCGAAGTTGTGCCGAAGGCGCCGGATGGCCGGTGCTCTCGTCCAGCAGCGCGTAGCTCAGGCCGAGTTCCAGCGTGTAGGGATGGCGCTCCTGCACCGACAGGTGCACGTCGAGGCCGTCGCCCACCGATGAAACGTAGTCGCCCACGGTCAGCCGTTCCGGCGCGAACAGCCGCGCCAGCCGCTTGTGGTTTTCCGCGTACAGGCCCATCAGCCAATCGAAACGGCCGGGCAAGAATGACGCGGCGAACGAGCGCCTGCGCAGGGTGGATTGACGGGGGACGACTACGGATTGCATGGGTCGATCTTAGCGCATGAATTTCGTTTGGCACGTCTTGCATTTCTCGTGCGAAACGCGCAACGTAACGGTCTCGGCGCCCAACGGCGCCGATCGCATTTTGGGGTTCAGCAAACGGGCATCGCGGGAACGCAGCGGGCGTTACCAGCAGGTGCGGCCGCGCGCACGACCATTCAAGGGTTCATTGCATGACCAGCCCGCCGATTCCGCATCCCCGGCGACGCGTCAAAACGCGAATGCGCCCTGCAGCATCATGCTGTTCGCCTGCTGGCGTTCGCCCTGCTCGCGCGTGTAACCGAGCCGCAAGCCGAACGTGCGCGTGGGCCAGAACGAGAGTCCGGCGCGCAGCACCGATTCATTGCGCGACAAACCGATTCCTTGCACCGGCATCCAGTCCTCGAAACCGGTGAAACTGGCCTCGAACGCATCGCCATACTGGCGAACCGCGCGACGCCATGCCGCGCTGCCATCGAATTCCATCAGCGTGCCATTGCCGAGCTGCCAGCCGCGCTGCGCGCGTACACCGAGGCCAGCCTGCAGCCGCCCCACGGTGCGCGCATTCGCGGTCAAGCCGAAGCCATAACCGCCCTGCTCCGCGAACGCACCTTGCTCGAGGCGTTGGTAGCGTACGTCCACGAACGGCGTCATGCGCGCGCCGCCCATGCGGAATTGATGGCCGCCTTCCAGCGATCCCACGAAGTAACGGCCGGACGTGTCGTTGCCGACCGGCGCCATGAGTCCGCCCAGCAGCAACAGGCGCTGCATGTCTTCATGGAACCAGCCGCCGCCGAGCTGCGCTTTTGCGTACCATCCATCGTTCGATACGCCGCCGTACAGCGTCGCGTGATCGATCCACGTGCGGTTGTGGTCCCACGACGCATCGAGTTGCCCGTAGCCGCGGCTGGCGCCGACGGCGTAACCCAGCACCGTGTGCGGGCCGACGCGGAAATCCGCACCAACCAGGCTGCCGTTGCTGCGGAAGCTGGCGCCCGCATAGCCGCCGCGCTGCAGGTCGCCCTGCCAGCCGAGATCGCCGTACCAGGCGCCGATCCTGGCGCGCCCATCCAGGAGGTCGTCGAAGTGGCCGGAAAGCGCGTCGCTGGTCGCGGCAATGCCGTCGAACAGCATCGCGGCGCTCGCGGCGTGCAGTTGTCCGGAAAGGCTTTGCAATGTCGCATGAGCGGATGCGGGCGTCGCCGAGTGCTGGATCGCACCGGCGCCTTGCAGGACATCGTTCGATACCGGCTCGCCTGCGGCGATTTTCGAATCGATCGCGGCAAACCCGTTCTGCACGCGCGCGGCCGCGAGCATCGATGCCGGGTCGGCGATGGCCATCGCCTGCGCCGCCTGCGTGATGTTGAGACTGGTCGTATCCAGCCACGCGCTGTCGGAGGTGTACTGGATCGAGGTGCTGAGGAACACGCCCGGCGAAGTGGTCAATTGCGCAAAGGTACCGCTGAGGCCGCCAAAGGCAGTCAACACGGTCTCGTGACTGTTGGTGGTGTAGCCGGAAACCGCGCCAAGGACGTTCAACGTGCCATCGATCTGCGCCGTCCCCGCGACGCTGAGCAATGTCCCGAGATTGACCGACAAGATGCCGGTGCTGGCTTGCGTGTAGTTGCCTGCCACCTCTGTCGTTCCATTGCGAACGATGACCGCGCCGGCATTGGCAAGCGATCCGTTCACGCCGGGCACGTTGTCCAGGGTGCCGGCGCTGCCGACGGTGACATCGCCGGGCAATGCGGTGGTCGATTGCAGAGTTCCACCCAGTACCTGCGTGCCGCCCGTGTAGCTGTCGTTGCCGGTGAGGATCAGCGTGCCGGTGCCATTCTTGATCAGGCCACCCGCGCCCGAGATGTCGTTGCTCCAGGTCGAAGTCAGGTTGTCGAACGACACCGAAACGTCGCCCCAGTTGAATTGCGCGGGACCCTGCACCGCCCTGCCGACATCGAGCGCGCCATAACCGAAGGTCGGATTGGGTTGCGAACCCCCGAGCGGATCGGCGGTACCCAAGAGCGTCTGCCGCACCAGGTCGTTGTCGAAATACGGAAACGCCTGCCAGACCAACGCCGCGGCGCCCGTGACCATTGGCGCCGCCAGCGACGTGCCTCCCACGATGTAGTAATCCGGGTCGACGGTGCTGGCCGTCGCATCCTTGTCCAGCACGATCACGTCGCCCGGCGCCGAAAGACAGAAATCCATCGCGGCGCCACAGATATTGGAGTAGCTCGCGAGGTGCGTCGGATCGTTGCTGTCGAGCGCCACCACGGTCAGCCAGCCCTTGGCGAGATCCGGTGCGAAATTCGGCAACTGGGCGAAAGTGCTCGGCTGCGCGCCCGACCCGTTGCCGGCCGCGAACACCACGAGGCCGCCCTGCTGATTGACGAACGCGCTGTAGGCCGCATCAAACGCCTGGTTCACGCTGGGATCGTTGGTATCCCATGTGAGGCCGCCCCAGGAATTGTTCTGCACCACGACCCCTGCGCTGATCAACTGCTGATTGATCTGCTGGAAAAACTGCGCGTCGGTGGCCGTGATCTGGGCGGGGGGCTGGCCACTGTCGGACGGCGCGTCATCGGAAATGATGCGCACCGACACCAGGTCCGCACCCGGCGCGATGCCACCGGGAAATCGATCGAAAGCCGCGCCCGCTGCGATCTCGGAAACCCACGTGCCATGCCCCACCACGTCATCGATGCTGGTGTTGTTGGTGCCGGAATCGACATCGATGAATTCCTTCACCACGCGCCCGCTGACCGTCGGGTTGCTGCGCATGATGCCGCTGTCGACGATGCCGATGGTGACGCCCGCGCCGGTGTAGCCGGCCGCATGCGCGGCGTACGTGTTGGTGAGCGACAACTGCGCGTCGGTCGGCGGCTGCGGCGTGGTCGGCGTGGTGGGCGGAGGCGGTGGTATGACGGCCGCGGTGCGCACCGCGCCACTGCCGCCGCCTCCGCAGGCGGACAGTGCCGAAACCAGCAAAGCCGGCGCCAGCCATCTGGCGTGGCGGCGCAAACGCAACGAAATCGCCTCGATCATGTAACCATTCCCCGCTCGATTCCTGTCTGCCGCACCATTTTGCCCGGATGCTCGCGGCGCGGCACACGCCGGGTTTGCGGCAGCGCAGCATACGCCGCATAATTTGCCCAAAGTCGTTTTCATCCGGGCCGGCGCCGCCCTGCGGCTCGGCTCGATGCAAACGAATCGTTCCCTTTGGAGTTCAATCAATGTCCGACATCATCATCGCCGCCGCCAAACGCACGCCCATCGGCGCGTTCCTCGGCCAGTTCACCGGCTTTCCCACGCCCAAGCTCGGCGCCGCCGCCATCAGCGCCGCGTTGCAGCAATCGGGCATTGAGCCGGGTGACGTTGGCGAAGTGCTGATGGGTTGCGTGCTGCCGGCCAACCTTGGTCAGGCGCCCGCGCGCCAAGCCGCGTTGGCGGCGGGACTGCCTCCGTCGACCGGTTGCACCACGCTCAACAAGGTGTGCGGCTCGGGCATGAAAGCCATCATGCTGGGCCACGATTTGATCAAGGCCGGTTCCGCCAGCGTGGTCGTCGCCGGGGGCATGGAGTCGATGACCAACGCGCCGCACATGGCGGCGGTGCGCACCGGCATCCGTTACGGCGACGGCGCGATGGTCGATCACATGGCGTGGGACGGCTTGACCAACCCTTACGACGGCAAGTCGATGGGCGTGTTCGCCGAAGCCTGCGCCGACAAATACCACTTCACGCGCGAGGCACAGGACGCGTTCGCGACCGAATCGGTGCGCCGCGCACAAGAGGCCGTAAAGTCCGGCGCATTCGCGAACGAGATCGCCACCGTCACCGTACCCTCGCGCAAGGGCGACGTCGAAGTTTCGGTCGATGAAACACCGGGCAAGGTCGATCCGGCGAAGATCCCGACGTTGAAACCTGCCTTCCGCAAGGAGAACGGCACTGTCACTGCTGCCAGTTCGTCCAGCATTTCCGATGGCGCCGCCGCCGTGGTGCTGCTGTCGGCCGATGACGCGAAGGCGCGCGGCGTGAAGCCGCTGGCGCGCATCGTCGCGCACGCCACGCATTCGCAGGAACCCGAGTGGTTCACCACTGCGCCGGTCGGTGCGATCGAAAAGGTGTTGCAGAAGGCCGGCTGGAAAGTCGATGACGTCGATTTGTTTGAAGTCAACGAAGCGTTCGCTGTCGTGGCGATGGCCGCAATGAAGGATCTTTCGATTCCGCACGAAAAGCTCAACGTGCACGGCGGCGCCTGCGCGCTGGGTCATCCGATCGGCTGCACCGGCGCGCGCCTCGTGGTGACGTTGCTGCACGCCTTGATGCACGCCGGCAAAAAGCGTGGCGTGGCATCGTTGTGCATCGGTGGCGGCGAAGCCACCGCCATTGCGATCGAACTGGTTTGACGGCAGCGTACGGTTGCAGGTTTGTACGCCGAAGGCGGTAAGCCGCGACTGAACGTTATTTGCCCGTAAAAAGTCAGATGCTGGCGTTATTCAGCCAGACGCGGTTTAATAGCCCGGCCACTCCCGTGGCTTTCCACGGCCCAATCCAGGAGATATCCAATGAAGTTCACTCGTACCGTTCTCGCGACTGCACTCGCCGGCTCGATGGCACTTGCCCTGAGTGCCTGCGGCAACTCGTCGCAGCAGGCGCAGAATGCTGCCGACCAGGCACAGCAGAACGCGGCTGAAGCCTCGTCCGCTGCTGCTGCCGCTGCGTCCGCCGCCCAGGCGAACCCGAACACCGAAACCCAGCAAAGCGCCGAGCAGGCCGGCGCTGCGGCATCCGCGGCCAGCGCGGCAGCCGACCAGGCCCAGCAGGCAGCCAATGCCGCTTCGGCGGGCACTGCGGCGTCCGGTTCCTCCAGCGCGATGGACCACATGCAGCAAGCCGCCCAGAACGCGAAGGAAGCAACCGGCAACATGAAGAAGGCCGCCAAGGACGCCGCCGAGAATGCGAAGAACGCAGCCAGCGGTTCGAGCGGCCACTGATCGTTCCAGCTTTTGCAGTGATTCGACCGGCCGCCTCGCGCGGCCGGTTTTTTTTGCGGGCAACATTCTTCGTGGTTGCCGGTCGGGAGTCGCTTGCGCGACGCCAAATCACACACCGCGATTTTTGAGGCGCATGCCGCACCCGATAGAATGCCGGTTTCATGCGCCCGCGCACGTCATGGAGCCGACCATGCCTGTCATTTCCACCGCCATCGACAGCAAAAGCGAAACCTTTCTTGGCAATGCCGCGAACCTGCGCAAGCTCACCGACGACCTGAAAACGAAGCTGGCGCGCACGGCCGAAGGCGGCGGTACCAGGGCCCGCGAGAAACATGTCGCGCGTGGCAAGCTGCTCCCGCGCGAGCGCATCCGCGCCCTGCTCGATCCAGGCTCGCCCTTTCTGGAACTCTCGCCGCTGGCCGCGCACGGTATGTACGACAATGCGGCGCCCGCGGCCGGCATCATCACCGGCATCGGCCGCGTCAACGGCACCGAAGTAGTAGTGGTCGCCAACGACGCCACGGTCAAGGGCGGCACGTATTTTCCGATGACGGTGAAGAAGCACCTGCGCGCGCAGGAAGTGGCGCTGGAAAACCGCTTGCCGTGCATCTATCTCGTCGATTCCGGGGGCGCGTTTTTGCCGTTGCAGGACGAAGTGTTTCCGGACAAGGAACATTTCGGGCGCATTTTCTACAACCAGGCGCGCATGTCGGCACTCGGCATTCCGCAGATTGCCGTGGTGATGGGCAGTTGCACCGCCGGCGGCGCCTACGTTCCGGCGATGAGCGACGAGACCATCATCGTGCGCGAACAGGGAACGATCTTTCTCGGCGGCCCGCCGCTGGTGAAGGCCGCGACCGGCGAAGTGGTCAATGCCGAAACGCTGGGCGGCGCGGACGTCCATACGTCCATTTCGGGGGTGGCCGACCACTTCGCGGAGAACGACGCACACGCGCTGTCGATCGCGCGCGACATCGTCGCCAACCTCAATCGCAAGAAAAAGATGCCGCTGACGCTGGCCGAGCCGCATGAACCTGCCTATCCGGCGGAGGAACTGTATGGCTTGATCCCCGAAGATACCCGCCGTCCGTTCGACATCCGCGAAGTGATCGCGCGCATCGTGGACGGCTCGGAGTTCCACGAGTTCAAGGCACGTTACGGCAAAACATTGATCACCGGATTCGCGCACATCCACGGCTATCCGGTCGGCATCGTCGCCAACAACGGCATTCTCTTTTCCGAAAGCGCCCTCAAGGGCACGCACTTCATCGAGCTGTGCAATCAGCGCAACGTGCCGCTGGTATTCCTGCAGAACATCACGGGCTTCATGGTCGGCAAGAAATACGAGCAGGCCGGCATTGCCAAGGATGGCGCCAAGATGGTCACCGCCGTCGCCTGCTCGCACGTGCCGAAGTTCACCGTGGTGATCGGCGGCAGCTTCGGCGCGGGCAACTACGCGATGTGCGGCCGCGCCTACGGCGGGCGCTTCCTGTGGATGTGGCCAAACGCGCGCATCAGCGTGATGGGCGGCGAACAGGCCGCATCGGTGCTGGCGACCGTCAAGCGTGACGGGATCGAGGCGCGCGGCGGCGAGTGGTCGCAGGATGAGGAGGAAACTTTCAAGGCGCCCATCCGCGAACAGTACGAGCGCCAAGGCAGCCCATACTACGCCAGCGCGCGGCTTTGGGACGACGGCATCATCGACCCCGTCGATACCCGTCGCGTGTTGGGCCTTGCGATCTCCGCTTCGATGAACGCACCGATCGAACCGCAGCGCTACGGCGTGTTCCGGATGTAGTCCAGCGCCGGTCTACGGCGTCGCGTCGGGCGCGTAGCGCAGGTTGTCCAGCAACGGTGTCTTCGGCCGCTGGATGCGCAGGAATTCAACACCGGCTGCCGCGTGGCACGCATTGCAGGACGCCGAAAGTCGATCGTAGGCACTCGCGAACGCGGCCTTGTCCTTCTTCGCCAGCGCTTCCTGCACGTTGCGGATGGCAGGATTCATCATCGCCGGCATCACATCGGAGAGTTTCTGCGGTTGCAACTCCGGGGCATCGCCGTTGGTTTCCTCGATGCCGCGCAGGGCCTCGCCCAATTCACTCACCATGTAATACGCGAGGTTCCAGTTGCCGGCCTCACCGGCCCACCACAGGCGATCGTGGCGGATCTGCAGTTCGAGCATCTGTTGGCCCAGTTCCGGCGCCGGGGTGCGCTGCTCGAGCCGGGCGATCTCGGCCTTGAGCGCAGCGGCCTCGCCCGCTTCCGGGTCGGAAGCCGAGGCAGGCGCGGCTGCCATCACGGCCAGCGAAACACACGCCGTGGCCACACAGGAACCCGTCGTTGCCAAGGCGACCAGGAAGCTTTTCATCGACGGCTCCGCTGCAGAACCTTCATGCGCCGCGCGTGATTGCGGCGCCATTGGAGACGTGCTTGGAGGCGTGGTTCGCCCGCTCGCGCTGCGCGGTCATGCGCGAGGAAACCACGCCCATGCCCGCCGCGAGGATCGCGAACGTCACGATCCAGAACACCAGTTGCATGCCGGCCGGGCGCGCTTCGTAACCGGTCAGGACGTGCACCGCCTGCCCCACGATGGAGCCGTTGGTAAGCAGCCACGAGGTGTCCCAAACCTGGTTGCCCCAAGCCGGCAACACGTTGGCCTGGATCAGGAAGCCCGCCGCGCTGGAGGCCAGCCCCGCGGCCAGCACCACCAGCATCCAGTTGGTCGCGCTGAAAAAATACCGAAGCGGAATGCGCAGCAATCCGAAGTAAAGTGCAAACCCGACCGCGATGCCACCCGCGAGCCCAAGCGGGACGCCAGCGAAAAAACCCAGCTTGCCCGCGCCGCCCGCGGCCATGCCGAACAGGAACAGCACGATCTCGGAACCCTCGCGCAATACCGCCAGCGCCACCACCGCCAGCAGGATCGCGATCGAACTGGAGCCCGCCTTCACCGAATCGGTGACGCGGTGCATCTGTTGCACCATTTGCTTGCCGTGGCTGGACATCCAGGTGACGTGCCAGCCCAGCATCGCCACCGCGGCCAGCAGCACCGCTGCATTGAAGACCTCCTGCCCGATGCCGCCCAGCGACCCCTCGATGAAGCCCATGCATACGGCCACGATCATTGCGCCGGCGACGCCCGCGGCGATCCCGCCGCCGACAAATGCAGCGCGGCGGGGCACACCGCGCGTCGCCGCCGCCACGATCGTGACGATCAACGCCGCTTCCAGGACTTCACGGAATACGAGTAGTGCTATGCCCAGCATGTCAGGATCACTCCACGACCAGGACGCCGGTGGTGGCCTGGTGGAAATCGTCGAAGAACTTGTACGTGCCTTTTTCAAGCGGCCCGACGAATACCGTCACCGTGGAATTCGGCAGCACGATCTTTTCGCGGTTGAAATCGGCGCTCTCGAACTCCATCGGCGCCGGGTCGCGGTTGCTCACCAACACCTTGAACTTGGTATTGGCCGGCACCTTCAGTGTCGCCGGTTCGAACTGGTGATTCTGCAGCACGAGTTTGTACTCTGGCATCGTTTCCGCGTCGGCACCGGTCGCGAGGGTGCCCGCGAAAACAATCGCCATTGCCAGGATCAATCTGCGCATCACATGGGTTCCGGAATCGGTCGTCAGGCACGCTGTGACTGACGGCAAATGCTAATCGTTCGCATTTATAAAAGCAACCCGAGCACGATTCACTTCCCCACCGGCCGGGACAACGCCCAGGCCCGTCCACTGCCCAGCGTATGGGCTGCACGGAACCGCTATCCTTTCCGTTTTGGCTTGGAACGCAACGATGGCCGACGCCATCCTGCTGGAGCGCAGGGACACCACGGCGATCCTGACGCTGAACCGCCCGCAGGTTCACAACGCCTTCGACGACGGCCTGATCGCCGAAACCACCGCCGCACTGGAATCGTTGGCGAACGATGCCGGCATCCGCGTGCTGGTTTTGACCGGAGCGGGCGCGACTTTTTCGGCTGGCGCCGACCTCAACTGGATGCGCAGGATGGCGCAGGCGAGCGCAGAGGAAAACCGCGACGATGCGCTGCGACTCGCGAAACTCCTGCGCGTACTGCAGTTCTTTCCGAAACCGACGCTCGCGCGCGTCAACGGCTCGGCTTACGGCGGCGGCGTGGGATTGATCGCCTGCTGCGACATCGCGATCGGGGTCGAGGGCGCGAAGTTCGCCTTGAGCGAAGTGAAACTCGGCCTCGTGCCCGCCACGATCGCGCCCTATGTCGTGCAGGCCGTCGGTCCGCGCCACGCGCGGCGACTGTTCGTCAGTGCGGAAATCTTCGATGCGGCCGAAGCCGCACGAATCGGCTTGCTGCATCGATGCGCCACCGTTGAGCAACTGGACGAAGCGATGGATCGCCAGTTGCATTTCCTCGCCAAGGGCGGTCCGCTTGCGCAATACGAGGCCAAACTTCTGGCACTGCGCACTGCCGGCATGACGGCCGAATCCGCCGAACGCGTCGATACCGCAAACGCCGGACTGATCGCGCGCTTGCGCGTCTCGCCGGAAGGGCAGCAGGGTTTGTCTGCATTCCTCGAAAAACACGCACCGCCGTGGCTGAAGGAGTAAATCGATGCTCGATCACATCGGATTTCCCGTTTCCAATTTCCTCGCCAGCAGAAAGTTTTACGAAGCCGCGCTGGAACCGCTCGGTGTTGGCATCGTGATGGAAGTGACTGCCGAACAAACCGGCGGCAGTTCGCACGCGGGTTTCGGCGAGGATGGCAAGCCGTACTTCTGGATCGGTGACGGCGAAGGCATGGTGCGCGGCCGCTTCCACGTCGCGTTCACCGCGAAAACACGCGCCGACGTGGACGCGTTCCACCAGGCTGCGCTCGCGATGGGTGGTCGCGACAACGGCAAGCCGGGCCTGCGTCCGCATTATCACCAGCACTATTACGCCGCGTTCGCACTGGACCCGGATGGCCACAACATCGAAGCGGTCTGCCACACGCCTGGATAAAACCCCCGTGGACCGGGAGAAACACATGCAACGACCCGTGATCAATCTTGTCGACCTCGAGGTGCAATCCGTCAGCGAGGATCGCGCGCCGCGGGGTACCAGTGCCGGCAACTACGACATTCGCCACGCCGCAATCGGCAGCCGCATTGGCGCACGCAAGCTCGGCTACAACCTCACGGTGGTCGCGCCGGGCAAGCGCAACTGCCCGTTCCACAGCCATCGCGCGGAAGAAGAAATGTTCTTCATCCTCGAAGGCACCGGCGAATTGCGTTACGGCGACGAACGCGTTCCGCTGCGCGCCGGCGACTTCATTGCCTGCCCCACCGGTGGCCCGGAAACAGCGCACCAGATCATCAACACCGGCGACACGGAAATGCGCTACCTCTGCGTCAGCACGATGGCGCCCATCGAAATCTGCGAGTATCCGGATTCCGACAAATTCGGTGTTTTCGAAGATCTGCCGGACGATGAAAACGGACGCCATGCGCGCATCCGCCACTTGGCACGGCACGAGGATGCGCGCGATTACTGGGAGGGTGAATAAGTGTTCGAGCGCGTCCTGATCGCCAACCGCGGCGAAATCGCCTGCCGCGTGATCCGCACTTGCCGCCGGCTCGGCATCCACACGATCGCGGTGTATTCCGAGGCTGACAGGAGCGCGCAGCACGTTCGTCTTGCCGACGAGGCATGGCCGATCGGTGGCCCGCGCCCGGACGAGTCGTACCTCCGCGGCGACGCGATCATCGAAGTTGCGAAGAAAACCGGCGCACAAGCGATCCACCCGGGCTATGGATTCCTCTCGGAGAACACCGCGTTCTCGCGCGCCTGCATCGACGCCGGGATCGTGTTCATCGGCCCCGACCCCGGCAGCATCGAAGCGATGGGTTCGAAGGCCGCCGCCAAGCACCTGATGGCGAAACACGACGTGCCGTTGGTGCCGGGCTACGACGGCGACAACCAGGACAACGCGTTTCTCGCCAAACAGGCGCACAAGATCGGCTATCCCCTGATCATCAAGCCGTCCGCCGGCGGTGGCGGCAAGGGCATGCAGATCGTGCGCAGCGATGCGGAGTTTCCGGGCGCCCTGGCTGCGGCACAGCGTATCGCCAAGGCGTCGTTCGGCGACCCGTCGATGCTGCTGGAGCGCTACATCGAACACCCGCGGCACATCGAGTTCCAGGTGTTCGGCGACCGCCACGGCAACGTGATCCACATCGACGAGCGCGAATGTTCCGCGCAGCGGCGCTACCAGAAGGTGCTGGAGGAAACGCCCTCGCCGTTCCTGACGCCGGAGCGCCGCGCCGCGATGGGCGCGGCGGCGGTCGCAGCCGCCAAAGCGGTGAACTACGTCGGTGCCGGCACGGTGGAGTTCATCGTCGGTCCAAAAGGCGACTTCCATTTCATGGAAATGAACACCCGACTGCAGGTCGAACATCCGGTCACCGAAATGACTCACGGCATCGATCTGGTCGAGTGGCAACTGCGCGTCGCCGACGGCCAGCCCTTGCCGTGGACGCAGGAGCAAGTCCGGTCACACGGCCATGCGATCGAAGTGCGGCTGTACGCGGAAGATCCCGACCACGGATTCCTGCCCGGTTCCGGCAAGCTCTCCCGCCTGCAACTTCCGGAAGCGTCCGCGCACGTGCGCCTCGATGGCGGCGTGATCGAAGGCGACACGGTGACGATTTTCTACGACCCGATGATCGCGAAGCTGATCGTGTGGGATGTCGATCGCCCGTCGGCACTGCAACGGATGCGCGAAGCACTGGCCGCATGCGAAATCGTCGGCCCGAAATCCAACGTCGCATTCCTCGAAAGGCTGGTGCGACACCCGGCGATCATCGAGCACCGCATCGATACGGGCTATCTCGATCGGCATCTCGACGAATTCGTCGTCGGCGATGCCGAACCGGATTCACGCGCCTTGTTCGCCGCCGCGGTGGCGGTACTGTTGCACGACGAGGACCATGTCGTACGCGACACGGCCGATCCGCACTCGCCATGGAACCACGCCGATGCGTGGCGCGTGGGTCGCGCGGGCAAACGCCTCGTTGCGCTTTCGGCCAACGCCCAGCGCTTCGAAGTCGAAGGCTGGGGCCATGCCGGCACTTACCGCTTACAGGGCGGCGGTGAAGCGCGCTGCACGGTCGAAGACGCGCTCTGGGACGGCCGGATCCTGGATACGCGATTCGAGGGCGTGGCGACACGATTTGAAGTCCGCGCCGATGCCTCGCGCGTTCTGTTGCGTGATTCGAATGGCGTTCGCTGGCGCCTCGAACGCGTGCCCGCCTTCGCCTGGGAAGCGAGCGACGGCGCCGCGGGCAATCAGGTGGCGGCGCCGATGCCGGGGCGGATCGTGCTGGTCAGGGCCAACCCTGGCGACAACGTGGAAGCCGGCCAGGAATTGCTCGTCATGGAAGCGATGAAGATGGAGTTGTCGCTGAAAGCACCGCGCGCGGGCACCGTTGAAGGCATCGGCGCTGCTGCCGGTGATTTTGTCGAAGCCGACGCCGTACTGATCAAGTTCAAGGACGAATGACCGTGGCCGCGCCGGTCGCGTGCGCCTTGCAATCGGCGCGCTCCGGCATCATTTCGCTTTGGACCGCGTCAATCATCCGGAACCGCCCCGCGTATGTTTCCCAATCACGTCCGCATCGTGGAAGTCGGCGCCCGCGACGGCTTGCAGAACGAGAAGACCGTCATCCCGACACCGGTCAAGATCGAGTTGATCGACCGGTTGTCGGCGTGCGGTCTGGAAACGATCGAGGCCACCAGCTTCGTCAGCCCGAAGTGGGTGCCGCAGCTCGCCGACGCCGAAGAGGTTTATGCCGGCATCACCCGCAAGCCCGGTGTCGACTACCCCGCGTTAGTGCCGAACATGCGGGGTTACGAACGCGCGCGCGCGGCCGGCGTCACCAGCATCGCGGTGTTCACCGCGGCCAGCGAAGCCTTCAACCAGAAGAACATCAACGCGTCGATCGACGAATCGATCGAGCGTTTCCGACCGGTGCTCGAACGCGCGCGCGCCGAGGGCGTGCGCGTGCGCGGTTACGTGTCCACGGTGCTCGGCTGCCCGTACCAGGGCGAGGTGCCCGTCAGCGACGTGGTGCGCGTTTCGAAACGCCTGTACGAGCTCGGCTGCGACGAAATTTCGCTGGGCGACACCATCGGCGTCGGCACGCCGGTGAAGGCGCGTGCGATGCTGCACGCGGTGTCGCTCGACGTGCCAATGAAGGCGCTGGCCGTGCATTTCCACGACACCTACGATCAGGCGCTCGCGAACATCCTGGTATGTCTCGAAGAAGGGGTGCGGGTAATCGACAGTTCCGTTTCCGGCACCGGCGGCTGCCCGTACGCGAAAGGCGCGACTGGCAATGTCGCCAGCGAGGATGTCACCTACATGCTGCAAGGCATGGGCATCGAAACCGGCGTCGATCTGGACAGATTGGTCGAAACGGGCTGGTGGTTGGCCAAGCAGCTCGGCAAGCCGACCTCCAGCCGGGTCACCCGCGCGCGGATGGGCGAATGAGAGCCGGGGTCAGCATGCACTTTTCGAGATTGCCACGCAACGATCGTCCTTGGAGGAAAAGTGCACGCTGACCCCAGTTTTCTCCTTCGGCCGATCGAGTCGCGCGACGATCCCGCGATCGCCGCGATCATCCGCAGTGTCATGCCCGAATTCGGCGCAGGTGGCGACGGCTTCGCGATCCACGATGCGGAAGTCAGCGCGATGCACGCCGCGTACACGCGACCGCGCTGCGCGTATTTCGTGTTCGAAATCGACGGCAAGGTCGTCGGGGGCGGCGGCGTGGCGCCACTGGAACACGGCGAGCCCGATGTGTGTGAATTGCGCAAGATGTATTTCCTGCCCGAATCCCGCGGCCGTGGTGCGGGACGGGCGATGATCAAGCGTTGCCTCGATGCCGCACGCGAGTTCGGATTCAAGCGCTGCTACCTCGAAACCCTGACCGGCATGGATGCGGCGCAGGCGCTTTATCGCAAGCAGGGCTTCACGCCGCTTTGCGCCCCGATGGGCAGCACCGGCCATCACGGCTGCGACCGCTGGTTCATTCGCACGTTGTAGTCGCCGCGCGCGCGGCTCCCCTACAATCGCCGGTTTGCACTCGGGATACACGCGCATGCAACTCGATCAGGTCAGGGCCGTCGTCACCGGCGGTGCATCCGGACTCGGCCACGCGGTCGCGCAACACATCGTGGCGCACGGCGGTCGCGTCGCATTATTCGACGTCAACGAAGAAAAAGGCCAGTCCGCCGCGAAGGAACTGGGCGGCGCGGCGCGATTCCTCAGGACCGACGTCACCAGCGAAGAAAACGTGGTTGCCAATATCGCCGCCGCGCGCGAGTCAATGGGCGGGCTGAATGTGGTGATGAACTGCGCCGGCATCCTCGGCGCAGGACGCGTGCTGGGCAAGGAAGGGCCGATGCCGCTGAAGAATTTCGCCGGCACCGTGATGGTGAATCTGGTCGGCAGCTTCAACGTCGCCAAGGCGGGCGCCGCGCTGATGCAGGCGAACGACCCGGGCGAAGATGGCGAGCGCGGCGTGATCGTCAATACCGCGTCGGTGGCGGCCTACGAAGGCCAGATCGGACAAGCGGCCTATTCCGCTTCCAAAGGCGGCGTGGTTGGCATGACCTTGCCGATGGCGCGCGAACTGTCGCGCTTCGGTATCCGCGTGATGACCATCGCACCGGGTATCTTCTGGACGCCGATGGTGGACGGGATGCCGCCGCAGGTGCAGGAATCCTTGTCGGCGTCGATCCCCTTCCCGTCACGGCTCGGCAAGGCGGAAGAATTCGCGCAAACCGTGGCGTTCATCCTCGGCAACCGCTACCTCAACGGCAGCGTGATCCGGCTGGATGGCGCCGTAAGACTTGCCCCCAAATAACTTGTCGTCATTCCGGCGCAGGCCCGAATCCATTTTGATTTTCATGGACGAACACGAGAGCAAGATGGATTCCGGACCGCGGATCGCGGCTGCGCCGCGTCCGGAATGACCACGGGAAGTGAAGTCCGTGCGAGTCCCGAAGCCAGAACTCCGAGTCCCCGAACCCCATGAAAGCTTCCGAAGTCAAAAAAGGCAACGTGGTCGAACACGAAGGCACCGTGTACCAGGTGCGCGACATCGAGCGCAGCTCGCCGACCGCGCGCGGCGGCAACGTGACCTTTCGCTTCATCCTCTATTCGATTCCAGGCGGGCGCAAGTTCGACCTGAGTCTGCGCGCCGACGACGACCTGAAGGAAATGGAACTGACCCGCCGCGCGGTGAATTATTCCTACAAGGATGGCGACGCCTTTGTATTTCTCGACGCCGAGGACTACACGCCTTACATGCTCGATCCCGACTTGGTCGGCGACAGCGCAGCGTACATCGTGGAGAGCGTGGAAGGCTATTACGTGCAGTTGATCGACGATGCACCAGTGGCGCTGCAGGTGCCGACCAGCGTCGCGTTGACGATCATCGACACCGCGCCGGAACTGAAGGGCGCCTCGGCCACCAAACGTACCAAGCCCGCCACGCTCGACACCGGCATCGAAATCCAGGTGCCGGAATACATCACTGCCGGCGAAAAGGTGTGGGTAAATACGTTGACCGGAGAATTCGCGGGCCGCGCGTGAGGTGCATGCGAAAGTCCGGCGACTGTCGCTCCGAGCGCAAGCTCGAATCTGCGCGGCTCAGGTCATGCCTCGAATGACATGACCTCGCGCAGATGAGGGGCACGGATGCCGAACGGACTGCGTGCCATGGACGGCTGCCTGTCTCTGTCTTTGACGCGTTTCGGGACCCGGAACATGCCTTCCGGCGCTTGTGGCGGAATAAAAGCGCAAGTAAGGTACGGGCGCTTGTGCCATCGCACAGGCCCGCGCCGCTTCGAGGGGAAGCGTCGGCGGATTCATCCGGGGCGCACGGTGTGCCCGCCCACGGTTCCCCCACCGCGGACCCGACGTGATTTGGGAGCACTAATGATCTTTTGGCGTGTGAAGCCGCTTGACCAGATTCTCGCGACAGCCGAAAAGAAGGGGCTGAAACGCCAGTTGGGTCCGATCCAGTTGACCTTGCTCGGGATCGGCGCGGTAATCGGAACCGGCATTTTCGTGCTGACCGCCGAAGCGGCCCAGAAAGCCGGCCCCGGCATGATGGTTTCGTTCGTGATCGCGGCGGCTGTCTGCGGCCTGGCCGCCCTCGCCTACGCCGAGCTCGCCGCCATGGTTCCGGTGTCCGGTTCCGCGTACACGTACTCCTACGGCGTGATGGGCGAACTGATCGCATGGATCGTCGGTTGGGCACTGGTCCTGGAATACGCGATCGGCGCAACGGCGGTGTGCGTAGGCTGGGCTGGCTATGTCAACGGCCTGCTCAACAGCGGCATCTTCGGATTGGTCAAACCGGGAACCCTGTCGCTGCCTTTGTGGCTGCAGACCGGGCCGACGCTGGGCGGCGGCTTCAACCTGCTGGCCTTCCTGATCGGCGTCGCGGTGACCGGCTTGCTGGTGATCGGCACTTCCAAGAGCGCCCGCGTGAACGCGGTGCTGGTGGCCATCAAGATCATCGCGCTGACCGTATTCATCATCATCGCCGTACCGGCGGTCAAGGACGCCAACCTGCATCCGTTCCTGCCGACCGGCTGGGGCAATCCAGTCGGCAGCAACGGCATCGGCGTGCTGGGTGCGGCGGCCTCCATCTTCTTCGCCTACGTCGGCTTCGATGCGGTTTCCACTGCCGCCGAGGAGACCCGCAACCCCAATCGCAACGTTCCGATCGGGCTGATCGCCGCGTTGGTGATCTGCACGATTTTCTACCTGCTGGTGGGCTACGGCGCGGCCGGTTCGGTCGGCGCACAGCCGCTCACGAGCGCGACGGGCGCGTTCCTGGATCCGGGTACGCCATCATTCGCGGCAGCATGCGGCAATTCCCAGGCACTGGTTTGCAGCCGCGAACCGCTGGCGCAAGTGATGAGTACGCTCGGACATCCGAGGGTTGCCGTCATGATCGAGCTCGCGGCCATCGTGGCGCTGCCGTCGGTGATCCTGATGATGATGTTCGGCCAGACCCGCATCTTCTTCACGATGTCGCGCGATGGCCTGCTGCCCGACGTGTTCTCGAAGGTGCACCCGCGCTTCTTCACGCCGCACGTGATCACCTACGTGACCGGCATCGTGGTGTCGCTGTGCGCCGCGTTGTTTCCGGTCGGAAAACTGGCCGACACGTCGAACGCCGGCACCCTGCTCGCTTTCGCGATGGTGTCAATTGGCGTGATGATCTTGCGCAAGCGCCAGCCGGATCGCAAGCGCCCGTTCCGCACGCCACTGGTGTGGATCGTGTGCCCGCTGGCTGTGGCCGGATGCCTGTTGCTGTTCGTCAACCTCAGCGTCGTGGCCAAGGTCGTGTTCGTGGTGTGGGCGGTGGTCGGGCTGATCTTCTATCGGTTGTATGGCTACAAGCGCAGCCAGATGTCGCCGGAAAAGATCACCCACGCACTGGACGACGTGGTGTGATGGCGCAGTCGTTCGGGGCGGGCATTCAAACTCGCCCGATGTTTTCGCCAGCAATCCGTCCTGCCGCGCAAGCTGTGTCGGCACGGGTGTCACGCCTACGACGGGGAACGTCGTGACCGTTCTCGGGCGGTTGCTTGCACGCAAGCCGGTCGGCGTTGCCACGGTCTCCGACGACACCCACGGCGGCGTCCAGTTGCGGCGCACCCTGGGACCGTGGGGATTGACTGCGCTCGGCATCGGCGCCGTGATCGGCGGCGGCATCTTCGTGATCACGGGACAAGCCGCGGCCGAGCACGCCGGACCCGCTGTGCTGCTGTCTTTCGTGATCGCGGCCGCGGTCTGCAGCTTCACCGCGTTGTGCTACGCCGAATTCGCAACGCTGATCCCGATGTCGGGCAGCTCGTATTCCTACGCGTATGCCACGCTCGGCGAGTTCGCGGCATGGTTCATCGGCTGGAACATGGTGCTGGAATACGGCGTATCGGCGTCGGCGGTCGCGGTGAGCTGGACAGGTTATTTCAGAAGCCTGGTCCGCCACATGGGATTCGACCTGCCCGATGCCCTCACCAACGCGCCGATCGCGTTCGTGGACAAGCACCTCGTCGTCACCGGCGCCTTGTTCAACCTGCCTGCCGTCATCATGGTGCTGCTGCTGACATGGCTCTGCTACGTCGGCATCCGCGAGTCCAGCGGGGTCAACAGCGCCATCGTGATCTTGAAAGTCACCTTGATCGTGATCGTGATCGTGGCCGGCTGGCACTACGTGAATCCGGATTTGTGGCACCCGTTCATCCCGCCCGCCGAGGGCCCGGAGAAATACGGCTGGGGCGGCATCATGCGCGCGGCGACCTTGGTGTTCTTCGCCTACATCGGATTCGAAGCGACATCGACCGCTGCACAGGAAGCCAAGAATCCGCAACGCGACCTGCCGATCGGCACGCTGGCGTCATTGGCCATCTGCACCGTCCTGTACGTGGCAATGGCGGCCGTGTTGACCGGGCTGATCCCGTTCGCGCAACTCGGCACCGCCGAACCGGTCGTGACGGCGGTGGCCGCACACCCGCAACTCAACTGGCTGCGCTGGCTGGTGGAGATTGGCGCCCTGCTTGGGCTGGGATCGGTGGTACTGGTGATGATCATCGCGCAACCGCGCATCTTCATGATCATGGGTCGCGACGGCATGCTGCCACCGGTATTCGCCAAGCTGCACCCGCGCCATCGCACGCCGTACATCAACACGCTGATCACCGGCACGGGCATCGCGTTGCTTGCGGCCATCTTCCCGCTGGACGTGCTGGGCGATCTGGTGTCGATGGGCACGCTGCTGGCATTCGTCGCGGTTTGCGCGGGCGTGCTGATCCTGCGCCACACGCGTCCTGAACTACCGCGCACATTCCGCGTTCCCTGGGCCAGCGTCACCTGCACACTTGGTGTGCTGAGTTGCCTCATGTTGTTGTATTGGGAAAACTGGTACAACTGGACGCTGATGGGGTTGTGGACACTGCTGGGCTTGGTGATCTACTTCGGCTACGGTTACCGGCACAGCCTGCTGCGCAAGTGACCCCGCGCGCAAACGTCGCGTGCGCCAACGCCAATGCCCTTGCTTTCCGGCCGTGCACCGCATGATGGTCGAGACCACGTTTCGAGGTATTCCGTACGCTCGCGTACTGTGGACAACCCTCGAAACAACAGAATATTAACGTGCCAAACTATTGTTCCTGATCGATAAAAAATTTCATCCGGAAATCGGCCTTGTCAACCTTGGCCCCTGCCAGTCCCCGCGCTATGATGCGTGCTCCGAGGGAATTCCCCATTGGCAGTGGACCCCGGACCGTTGCCCGGTGCGGCAAGCGTAGTCAGCTCCTCCGCTTGCCGTATCCGGGCAGCAACTTTTCTTCTGCCCTCCCCTGTTTGTCTGAACCACGCAAAGTCGATGCGTGACGCGAGCATGCGCCGCAATCACGCGATCCCGCCGTTCTTGCAACCGCAGCCCTTTGACGCGCAGCCTTCACGGAAGCATCAAGGCCTGACGCGTTAACCTTCAGGCACGCGTGCATCACCAAGCCGGCGTCGCGTCACCTCGTGCCGACGGTGCGCATCTCCCCTGCCGGCAACGGATGGCTTCATGGCAGCACACCCCGGATCGAAAATCGTCGTCTATGCGGCGCTGGCGGGCAATTTCGCGATCGCCATAACCAAGTTCGTTGCCGCCATGCTGACCGGCAGCTCGGCGATGCTGTCGGAAGGCGTGCACTCGCTGGTCGACACCGGCAATCAGGCACTGTTGCTGTACGGACTCAAAAGGTCGCAGCTACCGCCGGATCGAACCCATCCCTTCGGCTATGGGCGCGAACTCTATTTCTGGAGCTTCATCGTCGCCGTGCTGCTGTTCTCGCTGGGCGCAGGCGTGTCGTTCTACGAAGGGTTCACACACATCCTCCACCCCGAGCCGGCCACCGATCTGCTTACGGCCTATGTCGTGCTGGGTGTGGCTGCGGTGTTCGAGGGCACTTCCTGGTTCGTGGCGCTCCGGGAGTTTCGCCGAACCAAGGGCAACCGCGACTACCTCGATGCAATCCACGAAAGCAAGGATCCGAGTGTGTTCACGGTGCTGTTCGAGGACAGCGCAGCGTTGCTCGGAATCCTCGTGGCCTTCCTCGGCATTTCCGGTCGCCGAACCAAGGGCAACCGCGACTACCTCGATGCAATCCACGAAAGCAAGGATCCGAGTGTATTCACGGTGCTGTTCGAGGACAGCGCAGCGTTGCTCGGAATCCTCGTGGCCTTCCTCGGCATTTCCGGCGCCTCGTTCCTGTCGATGCCGGTGCTGGATGGCGTCGCTTCGGTGGGCATTTCCGTGATCCTCGCCGTCGCGGCGATCCTTCTCGCCCGCGAAAGCAAGGGCCTGCTGATGGGCGAGCCCGCGGCGCCGGAAATGGAACGCCTGATCCTTCAGATCGCGCGCAGCGACGCGGCCGTGGAACACGCCAATGGCGTGGTGACGGTGCATCTCGGACCACGGCAGGTATTCGTCGCACTGAGCATCGATTTTCGCGACGATCTGACCGGACACGAGGTGGAGTTGTGCGTGGAACGGCTGGAGCGCGCGATCACGGACAAGCTGCCGGAAGTTGTCTCGGTATTCGTCAAACCGCAGAAGCAACGGAAGTGGGCCGTCAGCGGCGTGAACGCTTCCCCGTCAGCCCAACCGTGATCGTGCGGCCTCGCGCGAGCACCCGTCGATCGGACGAAGCCGACCGACGGGTGGCCAGCTTGTCACCCTTTGGCCTGGAATCCCGCACACCAACCTTTGGCCGCGACGTCGAAACCCGGGAAGATTGCGCACGGACCGTAGGCCTCGCCCGCCTTGCCCTGAAAGTGCGCGCATTTGGCACAATCCTGTCCCGGCTTGTGCGGAGCCGGCGCCTTGGTATCGTCTTCGACGTAATGCAATGCCTTCGCTGTCGCATTGTTCGAAGCGCTCAAATGCGGAAGTGCCGCCCATACGCGACGCGGCAGCGAACCCAGCAACACCAATGCAGCGGCAGCGCCGCCCGCGAATTTGAGGAACCGGCGGCGCGGTGAGGCGGTTTCTTCACTCATCTGAATGCTCCTGTGTGATCGAAGATTCGCGGACACTGCACCCAATGGTACGCCGCCGCGGCGCTCCCGGCACGAATTTCCTTGCAGTCGCGTGTTACATTCAGCCGCTCGAAAGCATCTTCCGTTCGCGCATGGCGCCCGTTCCCGCACCACCCACCGAGTCACTGCGAAACTGCGGCGCCGAAATCGCGCGTGTGGGCGCCGAACTCGCGGCGCATGGATGGACGCCGGCCACCAGCAGCAACTTCTCGATGCGCATGGATGACTCCACGATCGCGGTCACGATCTCCGGCCGCGACAAGGGGACACTCACGCCCGATGACGTGATGGCGGTCGGACTCGATGGCAAGCCGCTCGACTCTTCGCTGCGCCCGTCCGCCGAAACCGCCCTGCACCTCCAGATCTATCGCCGGCAACCGGAAACAGGCGCGGTGCTGCACACCCATTCGCACAACCAGACGGTCGCCTCGCGCCTGTTCGCGCACCGTGGCGTGATTGTGCTGCATGGCTGGGAGTTGCAGAAGGCCATCACTGGTTACACTTCGCATGAAAGTCGCCTGGATGTCCCGGTGTTCCCCAACTCGCAGGACATGGTGGATATCGAAGCCCGGGTCGACGCTTGGCTGGAGCGCGACCAGCCCCTGTACGCCTACCTCATCGAAGGCCACGGGCTTTACACTTGGGGGCGCGGCATGCCGGAAGCACGGCGCCACCTCGAGGCGCTGGAATTCCTGCTGGCCTGCGAACTCGACTTGAAGCGCCTCGGAGGCATCCCATGAGTCGCCTGCGCGTGTACGACCAGCATGAACCCACCCGTCCCCTCGCCACCGAACTGGATCACGACGCGATCGCGCGTACGCTCGGCAAGGTTGGCGTGCGGTTCGAACGCTGGGAAGCCAACAAACCCGTCGCGCCGGGCGCGAGCCAGGACGATGTTCTCGCCGCCTATCACGATGACATCCAACGCCTGAAAAGAGAACAGGGCTACACGGCGGTCGACGTGATTTCACTGGCTTCGGATCATCCGCAAAAGGACGCGCTGCGACAGAAATTCCTGAACGAGCACACGCACTCCGAAGACGAGGTACGTTTTTTCGTGGCGGGCCAAGGCCAATTCACCTTGCACATCGGCGAGCGTATCTACGACGTGCTGTGCGAGAAGGGCGATCTGATCGGCGTACCCGACGGCACCCGGCACTGGTTCGACATGGGACCCAACCCGAACTTCATCGCGATCCGCCTGTTCACCAATCCGGAAGGTTGGGTAGCCAAATTCACCGGCGAGGACATCGCCGAACGTTTCCCGCGGCTGGAAAACTGAAAGCGAAGCCCCGCCAATGAAGACGAACGACGCGAAGGCCTTCGCATTGCCCGCGTTCACCTGCAGACTGACGCCTCTTGCCGTTTGACCGGGTACATTGGATCGCACATGTCCTACCTGCAAAAGTCGCTGGCGCCGGGCGAAACCATCGTGGCGATCTTCCGGTTGCACTGGTCAATGTGGATCCGTTTCTGGATCGTGATCGTGCTCGGGATCATCGCCGTGGTCGCGCTTCTGATTGCACAGATCCCGTGGGGGGCGCTTGTGGCCGCGGTGCTCGCCCTCCTGATCGCGGGCTACCAATGGCTGTGGCTGCGCGGCATCGAGCAAGCCGTCACCAACCGCCGTGTGGTTCGCAAGTTCGGCATCGTCTCGCGCGACACCACCGAACTTCGGCTGGCCTCGATCGAGACGGTCGACCTGCGGCAATCGTTCTGGGGCCGCGTGTTCGGCTACGGCGACGTGGAAATTACCGGACGGGGTGAAACGGCGATGGTGCTGGACCGCATCGCGCACCCGATCGAGGTGAAGCGCGAAATCGAAAGCGCTTATTCCTCGCATATCGAAGCGCCCGTGGGTGGCGCGACGGCATGACCGAGGTGACCGCATCCGGCGCACGCGCCGTGCTCACCGATATCGAGGGCACGACCAGTTCGATCGCGTTCGTCAAGGATGTGTTGTTTCCGTACGCGCGCGCGCGACTTCCGCGCTTCATCGAAAACCATCCTGATGATCCCGAGGTAACCCGGTGGCTCGACGCCACCGCGCGCGAAGCCGGCATCGATGATCCGCGTTCGCGCCGCGTGATCGACACGTTGCTGCGCTGGATCGACGAGGATCGCAAGGCCACGCCGTTGAAGGCGCTGCAAGGCATGATCTGGAAGGCCGGATACGAGGCCGGCGATTACCGCGCACACGTGTATCCCGAGGTGCCGTCCAAGCTGCGCGAATGGAAGGCACGCGGATTGCAGTTGTTCGTCTATTCCTCCGGCTCGGTTGCCGCGCAGAAGCTGTTCTTCGGACATACCGACGCGGGCGATCTCGCGTCGCTTTTCGACGGCTGGTTCGACACCGAAGTTGGCGGCAAGCGCGAACGCGGATCGTATCTGCGCATCGCCGGTGCCCTCGGGCTACCGCCACCCGAAATCGTGTTCCTGTCCGATATCGGCGCCGAACTCGACGCCGCCCGCGGCACCGGTATGCAGACCATCCAACTGTGCAGGCCGCCGGAACGCTGCCCCGAATCCGGCACGCATCCCTGCGTTCCCGATTTCGACGCGATCACGCTGGCATGAAACGAGCCGGCTGGGTGCTGCTCCCGATCCTGACGTTCCTGGCCGGTGCCGCCGCCATGGCCGGCTGGCACGACGTGCAGGCGCGACGCGCGCACACGCATCAGGACAATGCGCTCGACGGGGCGCGCATGTTTGCGCCGAAGCCGGCAACCACCGCGGGCGATAATTCCTCCACGGGGCTGTTGCCGGACGATGCCTGGCCGCAAGACGCGCCGACGCCCGAGCAGGTGCTGTACGCGCAACCTGCGCTGGTGAATCGCGAGGCGGCAAAACTGAAGCCGCGCACGCCGGGCAAGGTGAACCTCTACGCCATCGTGTTCGCGGGCGACGGCAGCCAGAACGTGTTCCGCAACGAAGCCGAATACTTCGACAAACTGTTTGCGCAGCGCTTCGACGCCGCCGGCCATGTGATGGTGCTGGAAAACAACCCCGCGGCGTTGACCACGCGTCCGCTGGCAAGTTGGACCAACCTGGAAAGCGCCTTGGATGCGGTCGCGGCGAAGATGGACACGAAGCAGGACATCCTGCTGCTGTATTTCACGACCCACGGAAGCGAAGACCACACGCTGCTTGTCGACATGGATCCGTTGCCGTTGGACCAGATCGGCGCCGCTGACTTGCCGGATATCCTCGACGAGCACGCTTTCAAGTACAAGGTGGTGATCGTCAACGCGTGCTATTCGGGCGGCTTCATCCCGCCGCTGCAAAATCCCGACACCATGATCATCACCGCAGCGCGCAGCGACCGTTCGTCGTTCGGCTGCGGCGAGCAATCCGAGCTCAGCTGGTTCGGGCATGCATTCCTGGTCGATGCGTTGAACAAGAACGCCAACCTGCAGCGGGCCTTCCGGCTTGCGCGCGCGGAGGTTGCGGCGTGGGAAAAGCGCGATCGCTTCGAACCGTCCGACCCGCAGATTTCGGTCGGCCGCGACATCGCACCGCAACTTGCTAAGTGGCGACAAGGCTTTGCGCCGGGTTCCGCGGTGCCGTTCACGCCCGCCCCCGCCGCACCCTCGTCAGCGGCGTCCGCCGGAAACACGCCGTGAATGTATCGAAGGACGCACCCGCGCTGGTGATTCTCGCCGCCGGCCTCGGCAGCCGTTACGGCGATACCAAGCAGATCTCGGGCATCGGCCCGAGCGATGAATGGTTGCTCGAATATGCGATCCGTGACGCCATCGCGGCCGGCTTCATGCAAATCGTGATGGTGATCCGCGAGCCATTGCGCGATGCCCTGCAACAGCGCCTGACGCCGCATCTGCAAGGCCGCGCCGCGCTGCACTTCGTGGCGCAGACCATCGACAAGATTCCTGACGGCTGCGCCGTGCCTGCCGGTCGGACCAAACCGCTCGGGACCGGTCACGCGTTGTGGTGCTGCGTGCCGCTGCTGCACGGTCCGTTCGCCGTGATCAATGCCGACGATTACTACGGGCGCGAGGCATTCCAATTGCTGGCCGGCCATTTTCGCCAAGCCGCGCGGCCAGCGATGATCGGCTATCGGCTCGATGCCACCCTCTCGAGCCACGGCGGCGTCAACCGCGGCGTGTGCAGGATCGACACCGAGGGACACCTCGTGACCGTCACCGAATTCATCGACATCGCTGTCCGCGATGGCGCGCTCACCGGCAACGCGCCGGATGGGACCCGCACCCGGCTCGCTCCCGATACCGTCGTGTCGCTGAACTGCTGGGGACTGCTGCCCGATCTGCTTCCCGAACTCGAACGCGGGTTGCGTGAATTTCTGGCTCACGCCGGCATAAAGGACGAATACTTCCTGCCGCATGCGGTCGCGACGCACCTCGCGATGACCCATCAGAAGCTCTCGGTCCTGCCCACTCGCGATCCCTGGCTGGGTCTGACCTATTCCGATGATCGCGCTCGCGTCACCTCCGCGATGGCGGCCCTGCACCGGTCAGGCGTGTATCCGACCCCGCTTTGGTCGCGCGAATGAGCGGCGCCGTTCCACTCGGCGCCACAACGCGCAATGAGCTCGCCGCAGCGTGGGGATTGAGCCCCGACGCACAGTTCACGCCGCTCGGCAGTGGCTTGATCAACCGTACCCTGTTGGTCACCGATGACGGTCGCCGGCGCGTATTGCAATGTCTCAACACGCAAGTGTTCCGCGATCCGGCACAGGTCATGCGCAACTGCCACACGGTCACCGCCCATCTCGGCCGCGAACGCGCCGCGGGACGCTACGACTACGCGGTCCTGGAACTGGTGCCCACGCTCGCGGGCGAGCCAGCCGCGATCCTTGCCGATGGAACGTGGTGGCGCATGTACGCCCATGTGCCCGACACCCGCACCCACGACACGGCCGATGATATTTCATTGGTGTTCGAAGCTGGCCGCGGCTTCGGTGCATTCACCGCCGCGCTGTCCGGCGTCGACCCGAACGATGTCGGCGAAGTGATTCCGCATTTCCACGATCCGGTGTCGCGCTTCGACGCTTTCCTCGCCGCGATGCAAGCCGACCGCGCAAGCCGCGTTGCCACGACGCAATCCGAATGCGAAAGTGCATTGGGTTACCGCGACGTGCTGGGTCACTGGCGAGGCTTGCTGGACGCCGGTCTGCCGTGGCGCGTCACGCACAACGACTGCAAGTTGAACAACCTGCTGTTCGATGCGGATGATCGGGCGAGGTGCGTGATCGATCTGGACACGGTGATGCCCGGCAGTCTGTTGTTCGATTTCGGTGACATGGCGCGCACGATGGTGAGCCCGGTACCGGAAGACTCGACCGACCTCGCACGCGTGGCCGTACGGCACGATCACTTCGCGGCGCTTGCACGCGGCTATGTCGATGGTTGCGGTGGGCTGCTGGCACAGCTCGAGCGCGACAACCTGGTATTTGCCGCACGGCTCGTCACCGGCATCATGGCGCTGCGGTTTCTCACCGATTGGCTGGACGGTGACCGCTATTACAGGATCGATCGCCCGGCTCAAAACCTCGAACGCGCGCGCAATCAGCTCGCGTTGTTTGCCACCCTGACGGCGCAAGCCGGATCATTGCAGGCGCTGGTGCCGTCAGGCTGATCCGTCGGCGGCGCCGTGCCGACGCGCCAATGCCGCATCCACCTGATCCAGCGACAAACCGCGCGCGCGCAACAACACCATCAGATGATAGACCAGATCGGCGGCCTCCCCCAGCAACGCGGAGTCGTCCTGGACCACCGCCGCCAGCGCGGTCTCGACGCCCTCCTCGCCGACCTTCTGCGCGATCCGGCGAACGCCTGATTCGAGCAGTTCGGTGGTGTAACTGCCTGCAGGCCGCTGGGCATCGCGCGAGGCGATCAAGGCATCCAGCCTCGGCAGAAACGCCAGCGCCGCCACGCGCTCACCAAAACAGCTCGATGTACCGAGATGGCAGGCGGGGCCATGCGGCTCGGCCAGGATCAACAGGGTGTCGCGATCGCAATCGACCCGGATCGATTTCACTTCCAGCACGTGACCCGACGTTTCACCCTTTTTCCAGAGCCGCTGCTTGCTTCGGCTCCAGAACGTGACAAATCCCGAAGTCCGGGTTGCGTCCAAAGCCTCCGCATTCATGTAACCGAGCATCAGCACTTCGCCAGAGGTTGCGTCCTGCACGATGGCCGGTGCCAGCCCGTTGCCCTTCTGAAAGTCCACGCGTTGCAGATCGTCGTGATTCATGCGCATTGCCTCATGGCCTTACCGCGATGCCTTGCTGGCGCAGCCAGTGCTTGAGGCTTGCAATGGTGATGGTGCCGGCGTGGAACACGCTGGCGGCCAATGCGCCGTCCACGTCGGCGATGTCGAACACGTCGCGAAAATGTTCCCGTGCGCCGGCGCCACCCGAGGCCACCAGCGGCACGCGGCACGCCGCGCGCGCCGCGCGCAACTGTTCGATGTCGTAGCCTGCGCGGACGCCGTCGCTGCCCATGCAGTTCAGGACGATCTCGCCGGCGCCGCAAGACTGCGCTTCATCGATCCAGTCCAGCGTTCGCCGGGCGACTGCGCGCATTCGCGTCGGGTCGCCGGTGTATTGCCGCACCCGCCATTCATCATCGTGGTCGCACAGCGAGTCGATGCCCACCACCACACATTGCACGCCGAACGCGTCGGCCAGTTCGCCGATCAGGGCGGGCCGTTCGAGCGCGGGCGAATTGATGGAAATCTTGTCCGCGCCGGCGTGCAATATCGCGCGCGCGTCCTCGACGCTGCGAATGCCGCCCGCTACGCAAAATGGAATGTCGAGCACGCGCGCCACGCGTCCCACCCACGTGCAATCGACGGTCCGGCTTTCCGGGCTTGCAGCGATGTCGTAGAACACCAGCTCATCCGCGCCCGCCTCGCGATAGCGCAAAGCCAGCTCCACGATGTCGCCCGCGACCACGTGATCGCGGAAGCGGACACCCTTCACGACCTTGCCGTTCTTCACGTCGAGGCACGCGATGATACGTCGGCTCAACATCGCAGGGCATCCGCCAGCGAAAAATTCCCCTCGAGCAACCCGCGTCCGAGGATGACCGCGCGCGCTCCGACCTCGCGCACCGCGCGGATGTCCTCCAGCGAACACGCACCGCCCGAAGCCTGTATCTGGAAATCGGCGCCATGGCTGCGCAAGTCGCGATAGAGATCCAGGTTGAACCCACCGAGCGTGCCGTCACGCGCGATGTCGGTACACAGTACGTGGCGCGCGCCCGCGCATGCATAGTACGCGGCAAGCGTGTCGAGCGCTGCCGATGTCTCCTCCGTCCACCCATGCACCGCGAGCCGCCATGCACCCGCCTTGCCGCGAACGTCCAGGGCGAGCACCAGCCGATTCGGTCCAAAGTCATGCAGCCAGGCGGCGATCGCGCCCGGATCGCGCACCGCAAGGCTGCCCACTACCACCCGCGCGACGCCCGTCGCGTACAGTCGCCGCAGGTCGCCCTCGCCGCGCACGCCGCCGCCCGCTTGCACCTGCAAACCATCGAGCCTGCAGATCGATTCGATCACGGCAAGGTTTTCGAACGCACCAGCTCGCGCGCCATCGAGATCGACCACGTGCAACCACTTCGCACCCTCGGCTGCGTAGCGTCTGGCGAGTTCCAGCGGGTCGTCGGCGAACACCGTTTCGCGCGCGTAATCGCCCTGCCGCAGCCGCACCACCCGGCCACCGCGAAGGTCAATTGCAGGGATCACCTCAAAGCTCATGACGCGAGGAAGTTGCGCAGCGTTGCCACGCCGAACGCGGCCGAACGCTCGGGGTGGTATTGCACACCGAAAAAGTTTTCGCGCCGGATTGCAGCCGAGAATTCGCCGCCGTAGTCACAGGTCGCCAATGTTGCCGCACACACCGGCACCGCGTAGCTGTGCACGAAATACGCCCAGCCTTCACCGGTATCTTCCGCCAGAAGCGAATTCGGCATGACGCCTTTCACCTGGTTCCAGCCCACGTGCGGCACGCGCAGACCGCCGCGGTCGTCGAACCGCTGCACGTCGGCATCGATCACGCCGAGGCAATCGACGCCGCCCTCTTCGGAATGCGCGCACAAAAGCTGCATCCCGAGGCACACGCCAAGGACAGGCTGGGTCAACGACCGCAGCACGTCGACTAGATCCCCTTCGCGCAGTCGCGCCATCGCCGGCGCGGCTGCGCCCACGCCCGGCAAAATCACGTGATCGGCAGCACGTATGTCCGCCGCATCCGACGTCAATACCGCCTCCACACCCAGCCGCTGCAGCGCGTACCGCACCGACCCGATGTTCGCGCCGCCCGAATCCACCAGCGCCACGCTCATGCGAGCACGCCTTTCGTGCTCGGCAGCGCGACGCCCTCGCGACGCAATGCCTGACGCAGAGACCGCGCTACCACCTTGAAGCAAGCCTCGACCATGTGATGCGCGTTTTCGCCGCGCACCGCGAGATGCAGGTTGGCGCCGAGCGCATCGCACAACGAACGGAAGAAATGCGGCACCAGCTCGGTGGGCAAGTCGCCCACTCGTTCGCGCGGAAACGCACCGTCGAACACGAAACACGCGCGCCCGGACAGATCCAGCCTTGCATCCGCTGCGCTTTCGTCCATGGGCAGCGAAAACCCGTAGCGCGCGATGCCACGTTTGTCCCCCAATGCACGTCGCAGTGCCTCGCCGACCGCGAGCGCGCAATCTTCCACCGTGTGGTGTTCGTCCACATCCGTGTCGCCGACGCAACGGAGCGCCAGCGCAAAGCCGCCATGCTTGCCAAGTTGCTCCAGCATATGATCGAAAAAACCGATGCCCGTCGCGGCATCGGGCTCGGCCTCCGCATCAAGATCGACGCGAACCTCGATGCGGGTTTCGCGCGTGATGCGCCTGACCTCGGCGATGCGCGGGCGGTCCAGCAAGCAATGCGCGATGCCGGACCACGTCATACCATCGGCGCCTATTTGCAATCCGCGCACGCCGAGATTGGCGGCGAGCTGCAGGTCGGTATTCCGATCACCGACCATTGCCGAATCTGCGCGGCTCCAGCCATCGTCCGCGAGATAGCCGTGCAGCAAACCGACGCCTGGTTTTCGCGTATCGAGGCACTGATGTTCGAAGCTGCGGTCGATGAGGATGTCGTGGAACTCCACGCCCTGCGAAGCCAGGACACGCAGCAGCAACTGCTGGGGGCCATCGAAGCCTGCTTGCGGAAAACTTGCCGTGCCCAGTCCATCCTGATTGGTTACCATCACCAGCTCGTAACCGGCGGCGACGCAGCGCTGCAGGGCCGCGACCACGCCCGGCACCAGGTCGAACTTCGCGAAGCTGTCGAGTTGTTCGTCCGGAGGCTCGACCACGAGACAGCCGTCGCGATCGAGAAACAGAAATTTCCGCATCATGCCGGCAGCTCCGCTCGCGCCGCCCATGAGGAAACGTTCCGCGCGACTTCCAGTGATCGCAGCAGGGCCAGTACGCGATCGTTTTCATGGGGCGTGCCGAGCGTGATGCGCAGCGCATCTTCCAACATCGGGTAACGGCGCACGTCGCGCACGAGTACGCCCGCATCGAGCAATGCAGCGTATGCCGCACCCGAATCGTCGAATCTCACCGTGAGGAAATTGGCCTGCGACGGCAAGACTTCGTGGACGCACCCCAACGTCGCCAGCGTCTCGCGCACGCGTGCGCGCTCGCGACGGATGGTGTCGATGCGCTCGCGCACAACGCGTTCACCGTCGTCGGACAGCGCATTCATCGCTACGTCCACACACGGTGCGGCGAGCGGATACGGTGGCATGAGTTTGCGGAGCAACGCCACGACACGCGCGTCGGCGAGCAACGTGCCTATCCTGAGACCGGCCAAAGCCCAGGCCTTGGACAGCGTCCGCAACGTGACCAGGTTCGGGATGTTCCCAATGTGACCCGCAACACTCCCGAACTCGCCGGCAGGATCGACGAACTCGACATAGGCCTCGTCGACCACCAGCAGCGCGTTGCCTGCAAGCGCCTCCGCCAGTCGCAGGATTCCGGCACGCGGCGCGCCGGCACCCGCAGGATTGTTGGGCGCGCACACGAATACCAACTTCACCGCCGGGGTGACGGCCGCCAGCATCGCATCGACGTCCAACGAGAAATCGGCGCGCAGGGGCACGTCGACGATGTCTGCGCCCTGTATCCGCGCGCACACCGCGTACATGCCGAACGTCGGCGACGAAATCAGGATCGCATCGTGCCCCGCGGCGCAGAACGCCCGCACCAGCAGGTCGATGACTTCATCACTGCCGCGGCCGATCAGCAACTGGTCGACACCGACGCCGTACAAGCCCGCAAGACGCACGGCCAAGGCAGACGGCTGCGGTTCCGGGTAGCGATTCCACGTTGTATTGCACGCAAATGGCGGCCAAGGTGACTCGTTGGCGTTGAGCAGGATCGAACCGCCGCGCGCCTCCATTCGCGCCGAGGAGTAGGGTTCCAGGGCCCGAATTTCCGGGCGCGCGAGATCCAGCGGGTTCATGCCACCGATCTCGTGCGCACGGAATCTTGCGTATTGCCTGCCAACGTCGCCAGACGCAAGCTGACCGCGTGGCGATGTGCTTCGAGTCCTTCGGCTGCTGCCAATGTTTCTGCACAGGGTCCCACCGCACGCAGCGCTTCCGCACTGCATGTCTGCACGGTGACCTGTTTCTGGAAACTCGCCACCGACACGCCGCTGCAACTGCGCGCCCAGCCGTAGGTGGGCAGCACGTGATTGCTGCCGCTGCAGTAGTCGCCCAGCGATTCCGGCGTCCAAGGCCCGAGGAATACCGACCCCGCGCTTTCGATGGCGGCAAGCCATGCGCGCGGATCGCGAACCTGCACGATCAGGTGTTCGGGCGCATAACGGTTGCTCAGGACGAACGCTTCCTCGATCGAGCGGACCTTGATCAAGCGGCTGTGCTGCAGCGCCTCGCCTGCGATCGCCGCGCGCGGCAGCGCGGCGCACTGGCATGCGACTGCAAGTTCCACCGCATCCAGCAGCGCAGCCGAATCGCTCACCAGCAACACCTGCGAGTCCGGGCCGTGCTCGGCCTGCGACAACAGGTCGGCCGCGACGAATCCCGGATCGGCCGCATCATCGGCAATCACGAAAACTTCGGAAGGACCCGCGGGCATATCTATTGCGGCGCCGTCCGGATCCGCGGCCACCTGCAACTTGGCTTCGGTGACCCAGGCATTGCCGGGTCCGAACAGCTTGTCGCAACGCGGCACCGACTCGGTGCCATACGCCATCGCCGCGATTGCCTGCGCGCCGCCCGCCTTGAACACCCGATGCACGCCGAATTCGCGCGAGGCGTACAGCACCGCCGGATCGCAGGTTCCGTCGGCGCGTGGCGGCGTGCACAGCACGACTTCACGACAACCCGCGAGTCGCGCGGGAAGCGCCAGCATCAATACGGTGGAAGGCAACGGTGCGCTGCCGGCCGGCACGTACAGGCCGGCCCGCCCGAGCGCGCGCGACACGCGTTCAACGCGCAGCCCGGGCGCCGTTTCCAGCGCGACGTCCGCGAGCCGACCGGCGCAATGGAACGCCTCGATGCGCGTGGCCGCTTCGGCAATGGCCCGCTTCAATGCGGGATCGATCGACGCCGCCGCCACGTCGAATTCGCGCTCGGAAACCTCGGCGTCTTCGGTGGCCGCATTGTCGAATTTCGCGGTGTATTCGCGGAGCGCCGCGTCGCCGCACGCGCGGACAGTGGCGATGATGACCTGCACCGACGCCCGCAGCGCATCGCTCCGCGACAGCGGCGGGCGGGACAACGTTCCCTCGCGTTGTGCTTCGCCGAGCAACGACCAGTCGAGGCGCTTCATGCCAGCGCCCTCTCGACAGGCAGCACGAACAATTCGCGCGCGCCGGCGCGCTGGATGGCTTCCAATTGCCGCCAACCCAGTTCGTCCGCGCACAACGCCTGCAGCATCACTTGTCCGGGCTGGCCATCCATCTGCAGTACCGTCGCGATTGGCGCCCCCGGCAGCACCGCCACGATCGCCTCCACGCTGGCGCGCGCCGCCTGCAGCAGCAACAGCCGCGAGCCGCGCACACGCACCACCCCGTCGATCCGTCGCAACAGCAATTCGATCGCATCGCGGCGGCCGTCCGCCGGCAGCGTGGCGGAGCCGACCAGCACGGCTTCGCTGTCCAGCACGCGATCGACCTCGCGCAACTGGTTGGCGGCGAGCGTCGCGCCGGACTGCACCAGATCGCAGATGGCGTCCGCCGTGCCGAGGCGCGGTGCGATTTCGACCGAACCCGCAAGGGTCACGATTTCTGCATCGACCCCATTTGCACTCAGCCAGTCGCGCAGAAGATTGGGATACGAAGTAGCAATGCGCAACCGCGCCAGCGAGCCGACCCCCGCGTAGGCCATGTCCTGCGGCACCGCGATTACAAGCCTGCACGCGCCGAACGCGAGACTCCGCAGACATTGCAACGCCGTTTGCTGGGCGGCAGCGTTCTCGGCCAGCACATTACGGCCCACGATGCCGAGATCGCACACGCCTTGCGTGATCAGGCCGGGAATGTCGTCGTCGCGCACCAGCAACAGATCGACCGGCTCGCCATCGCCGTAGCAGAACAATCCGTCGCGGCTTCGCCGGAAACGCAAACCGCACCGGTCCAGGAGATCGAAGCACGGCTCGCTCAATCGACCCGATTTCTGCACGGCGATACGCAGGCGCTCGCGCGGCATCATGCTCGCTGCTCCCGGCGCCGGCGACCGCCCTGCAAGACGCGCGCAGCCGCTGTCCGGTAGCCGCCGCTGCCCTGGTTCAGAAAGCGCGCGACCCGCCCGATGGTGGTGATGCTGACCGCGGTGTGTTCGTGGATTTCCCGATAGGGCGTGCCCTTCAGCACGTGCGGCACCACGGTCCACCGGTCGACCAGCGCCTCGAGCTCGGCCGGCGTGCACAGGTCGCGCAGAAAGGCGCGCATTTCCGCGACGTCGCGCAGCGCCAACAGCGCCTTGCACAATCCGGTTTCGGCCGAATCGGAAGATGTTTCGGGATCGAGCGCTCTGCGTTTCATATGTTTTGCACCGGATATCGGTATGTTGGCTGCCAGACCAATGTAATAACGTGCTAGTACATTGGCCGCAGATCGTAACGACCCACCGGGCGCGGTGCAAGAGCACCAAACGGGATCACTTCAGGATGGGTTCAAACGCCGGACGCCGGCCCAGTCGCGAACGCACGCTCGCGCACCAATCGGCACGCTTCGGCAAGGTCGTGCTGCATCGCGCGATCGCGATGCATGAAGGCGATGGTCTCGCGCAAGCGTGCGTGTGCTGCGTGTACCGCGCCGCCTGGCCGGAATGCGTCAGCTCCGACCAGCTCCGATGCCAGCGTCTGCACTTCACGGGCGAATGCGCCGTAGTGCGCGTTGTCCTCGCGCGGCGCGTGTTCGACCTTGGCCGCCAGCGCCTGCCAGCCGCCGCGGCGCGCCAGCCCGCGCGCCGCGTTCAACATCTCGTTGCGATAATCGAGCGCCTGCGCGGCGGTGTACAACTCAAGCGCCAGCACGTCCGACAGGTCGCGCGTCATGTCCAGCACCTGGCGCGCTTCATTCGCGCCCATGGACACGTGGTCCTCGGCGTTGGCGCTGGTCGGAATGGAATACACACTGGCCGGATGTGCGCGCGTGGCAAGATCGTTCACCAGCGCTGCGGCGGTGTACTGCACGATCATGAAACCGGAATCGGTGCCGTCTTCATTGCCGGTCAGGAATGCCGGCAATCCATCGTTGGTGGCCGGATCGACCAACTTGTTGAGGCGGCGTTCGGAAATCGACGCAAGCACCGGGATCGCCGCCTTCACGTAGCTCATCACCAAGGCCAGCGGCATGCCGTGGAAATGGCCCGCGGAAATCACCTGCTCCTCGATGTGCTGCGCGCCTTCCGCGTCCGGGAAGATCAGCGGATTGTCGGTGACCGCGTTCAATTCGACGTCGATCACGCGGCATGCCTGCGCCCACGCATCACGCACCGCCCCATGCACCTGCGGCATGCAGCGCAGGCAGTAGGCGTCCTGTGGCTGGTGCTTCTTGCCGCCGCGGAACGGCAGGAAGCGCCGGTAAAACGCTTCGCGACCATGGCGCTGGTCGACCGGCACCCATTCCCAGCGGATGTCGAACGACAGTGCCTGTTCTTCCTGCGTCGCCCACGCCTGCGCGGTCCATGTGCGGAAACGCGGAATGAGATGATACGGAATGTCGATCAAAGTGGATTCCGCCAGCAACTCGCGGACGTGCCGGGCCGCCGCAACCTGGCCCGGATGCGGACGCAACGCGTGCACTTCCTCGCGCAACGCGCCGCTGCGGCCCGCGAAGGCGTCCAGCGTCATGGCGGCAGCAAGGTCTGCGACTTCCAGCAGGTACTCCAATTCGTCCAGCGCCAACACGGACGTCGCCAGCATTTGCGCGGTGCCGTTGTTGAGCGCCAGCCCTTCCTTGAAAGACAACCTCACTGGCTGCAAGCCGGCGCGGCGCAGGGCTTCGCCGCCGGTCATGCGCTCGCCTTCGTGGAACGCCTCGCCGCCGCCAAGCAGCACGATCGCAAGATGCGACAGTGGCGCGAGATCCCCGCTCGCCCCCACCGAACCCTTCGCGGGCACCACCGGCACGATGCCGCTGTTCAACATCGCGGTCAGCGCCTGCAACGTTTCCACGCGGATACCGGAATGACCGCGCATCAGCGTGTTGATGCGGATCACCAGCATCGCGCGCACTACATCTGGTGCCAGCGGCTCGCCCACGCACACCGCGTGGGTGATGATGAGGTTGTGCTGCAATTCCTCGGGCAACGTTTCGTCGCGCGGATCGGGATTGCCGCCGGGCAGTTCGTCGCGCGCGCGATGCGCGCCCAGCAACTTGTCGGCGTTGCTGCCGAAACCGGTGGTGACGCCGTAGATCGGCTCGCCGCAGCGTACCTTGTCGGCGATAAAATCGGCAGCGCGCTG
>Ga0207705_10000164_pt1 | contig 71606 bp, 64 predicted proteins | sample KBSC13metaG_FD_184314 | JGI IMG/M metagenome (GOLD analysis project Ga0207705, IMG submission 184314) | Corn rhizosphere microbial communities from Kellogg Biological Station, Michigan, USA - KBS C1-3 metaG (SPAdes) (version 2) | ecosystem: Host-associated > Plants > Roots > Rhizosphere > Soil ... | reverse complement strand
GGTCAGCCATGTGGCGCGGCTAAGGAGGAATTTCCGGACGCCCAACCGGCGCTGGGCTACGGCCTTACCGAGACCAATGCCGTGGGGTGCATAAACTTCTGGGGGAATTATGCGGCCAAGCCCGGCTCGACGGGGCGCGCGTCGCCCTTTGTGGAAGTCGCGATCCTGGGCGATGGCGACCGGCATCTTCCGCCCGAAGAGATCGGCGAAATCGGCATTCGCTCAGCCGCGAGCATCGAGGGATATTGGCGCGATCCGCAGGCAACCGGAGCGCTGTTCACCTCCGATCATTTCGTCCGCACCGGCGACGTCGGTTATCTCGACGACGACGGCTATCTGTTCATCGTCGACCGCAAGAAGGACATCATCATTCGCGGCGGCGAGAATATCTCCGCAGCCGAAGTCGAGGCTGAGCTCTACGCGTGCCACGCGATTGCCGAGGCCGCGGTCTTCGGCATAGCTGACGAGCGCCTTGGCGAGATCCCGATAGCGATCGTCCACGCCAAGAACGGCGAAGCGATGAGCGCAGACGAGCTTCGGGCTTTCCTCGACGGCCGGCTGGCCAAGTTCAAGATTCCCGAGCGGATCATCTTCGCCGACAGTCCGCTCCCGCGCCTCGGTACGGGCAAGATCGACCGCCGGGCGCTCAAGGCCCAGTACGCCCGTTGAACGTCGATCGCCGGACATTGCTGATCGGGGGCGGCGCGGGCGTAGGGCTGATCGTCGCCTTCGCACTTTGGCCGCGGCACATGGGCAGCGATCTTGCGATGCGGAAGGGCGAGCAGGCCTTCGGCAGCTTCATCAAGGTCGCTCGCGACGGACGGATCACCGTGGCCGTGCCGCAGGCGGAGACCGGACAGGGCATCTGGACGGGGCTTCCGCAGATCGTCGCCGACGAGCTTGGCGCTGCGTGGGAGACGATCGCGGTCGAGCCCGCTCCATTGACGAGTGCATACGCAAATCCGCTGGCGAAGAATGAGGGTTGGCCCGAGAAAGCCCGGATCACGGCGGGCTCGACGTCCGTCCGCGCTTTTGAGCCGGCCTTGCGCAATGCCGCGGCGGTCGCCCGTACGATGCTGGTCGGCGCAGCGGCCGATCGCTGGAACGTCGATCCCGCCGATTGCGAGACCGCCGACGGCTTCGTGATCAATCGCAGCCGAACCTTCACGTTCGGCGAGCTTGCGGAAGAGGCGGCTGACCGCTCGCCGCCCCATGATCCGCCGTTTCGATCAACGGCTAAGGAGCGCCTTGCCGGTCAGCCGCTGCCGAGGCTCGACGGGCCGGCGAAATCCGATGGAAGCTGGCGCTTCGCCGCCGATGTGCGCTTGCCGGACATGCTGTTCGCTTCCGTGCGCATGGCGCCTCCGGGCGGACGGTTGAAAAGCTATGCGCGCGACGCGATCGCTTCGGTTCCCCGAATCCGCCACGTCGCGGCGCGCGACGGCTGGCTGGCGATCGTCGGCGAAACCTGGTGGGCTGCCGAGAGCGCGCTGAAGGCCGCCGATCCCGTGTTCGGCGGCACGAAGACGCCCCCCGACATGCGCCGCTCGTTCGAGGAGGCGCTCGCATCGAGAAGCGCAAAGGAGTGGTTCAGCCGAGGCAATTACGATTCCACGGTTGCCGGGTCGCGCCCGCTCGCAGCGACTTATTACGCGGCGCCGTCACAGCACCTCGGCCTCGAACCGCTGAGCGCAACCGCGCGAGTCCGCGGCGCAGACGTCGAAGTGTGGACGGCGACGCAGGCGCCGAGCTTGCTCGCGGGCGAAGGACAGGCCCTCTACCCGCTGCCCTCGGGCGAACCGGCAGGCCGGGCGATCGAGTCCGATGCCGTCCCGATCGCGATCGAGCTGGCCCGCGCGCTCAAGCGGCCGGTCCAGGCCGTGCTGTCGCAATCGTCGAGCCAGAACCACGACCGGCTTTCTCCGGGCGCGCTCGCCCGGATGACCGCACTGCCCGGCGCTGGGGGAATCACTGCCGCCTGGGCGATGCGCGTGGCGACCGCCGACGGCCTCGGCTCGGCACTGGCGAGGCTGGCCAATGAAGACGCGCCCCGCGAGCTGGGAAGAACCGCCCTGGACGGCGCGGCGCCACCCTATTCGATTCCGAACATCCGAATCGAAGCCGTCCGAGCGGACCTTCCGCTGAGCGCCGGATACATGCGCGGTTCGCCCCAGCGCGAGTTCTCATTCTTCACGGAGAGCTTCATCGACGAGCTCGCCCACGCCGCCGGAACCGAGCCTCTCGCGTTCCGGATGTCGCTCCTGGGCGGAAACGGGCGGCTCGCCCGCTGCCTTCAGGGAGCCGCGCGGCTCGCCCAATGGGACGGTGGCGGCGCGGGTAGCACGATGGGCATTGCCGGCTGTTCCGCGTTCGGGTCGCACATCGGCCTCGTCGCCAGCGCGAGCATCGGCAGCGATCAGCGGATCAAGGTCGATCGCCTCGTCGCCGCCGTAGACTGCGGCCGCGTCGTGAACAGTGGCGTAGCCGCCCAGCAGATCGAGGCCGGCCTGATATGGGCGCTGGCGCAGGCGACAATCCCATCCCCGGAATGGGTCGCAGGAATGCCCCGCGCACGTCCAATGGGCGAGCTTGGCCTGTCCCGCCTCGCCGACCAGCCTCAAATCATCGTCGATCTCATTCCAAGCAGCGATTCGCCGGGCGGAATCAGCGGCCTCGGGACGACCGTTCTCGCGCCCGCGGTCGCGAACGCAGTGCATGCTGCGACCGGCAAGAGGATGCGTTCCACCCCGTTCGATCCTATGTCCGCGGGATGAGCGTTCGCGACCTGAAGATCGGCGTCCTCCTCATCAATCTCGGAACGCCCGACGCACCGGAAGCGCGCGCGGTGCGCCGCTATCTCGCCGAGTTCCTAAGCGATCCTCGAGTCATCGAAATCCCCAAGTTCGCCTGGAAGCCGATTCTTCACGGGATCATCCTGCGCACGCGTCCGAAGAAATCCGCGGAGGCCTACAACCAGATCTGGACCAACGAGGGCTCGCCCCTTCGGGTCATCGCGCACCGCCAGGCCGAGGCGCTCCGCGAACGCATGCCGGACATCAGCATTCACTACGCCATGCGCTACGGCCATCCGGGCATAGCTGCCGCAATCGAGCGGATGGCGGACGAGGGCTGCACGCGCATTCTGGCCGCGCCGCTCTACCCTCAATATTGCGCAGCAACGACAGCGACCGCGAACGACGCGGTGTTCGGCGTGCTTGCGCGAATGCGCGTGCAACCCTCGGTGCGAACGCTTCCCCCCTATTACGACGACCCGCTCTACATCGAGGCGCTGCGCGACAATTTGTCCCGTCAGATTGCCGCGCTCGACTTCGAGCCGGAGCGATTGCTGCTGAGCTTCCACGGGATGCCGCTGCGGACGCAGGAGCTTGGCGACCCTTATCATTCTCACTGCCAAAGGACGGCGAAATTGCTTGGCGAAGCACTCGGGCGCGACGTGGACCTCGCCTTCCAGTCGAAATTCGGCCGCGCGAAATGGCTCGAGCCGGCAACCGACACGACTTTGGCCGCCTATCCGAAAAAGGGAATCAAACGCGTTGCCGTCGCCGCTCCGGGATTCTCGGTCGACTGCATCGAAACGCTCGAGGAGCTAGGAATTCGCGGCCGTGAGACATTCCTCGGTTCCAAAGGCGAGCGTTTCGCGCTCCTCGACTGCCTCAACGATTCGCCGGAAAGCATCGCCATGCTCGAACGCCTGATCGAGCGCGAACTTGCAGGCTGGCTGCCCCACGCCTAAGCGCGCTGCCGCACATAACAGGAGGATCTCATGGCTCGAGTTGCGGTCGTCACCGGCGGTACGCGCGGAATCGGCGAAGCGATCAGCGTCGCGCTCAGGGACTTGGGCATGCAGGTTGCCGCCAATTACGCGGGCAATGAGGAGCGCGCGCGAGCGTTCAGCGATCGTACCGGAATCAAGTCCTACAAATGGGACGTTTCCGACTACGACGCTTGCCAGGAAGGCATCCGCCAGGTGGAATCCGACCTCGGCCCCGTCGACGTGCTGGTCAACAATGCGGGCATCACACGCGACACGACGATCCGCAGGATGGACCATGAGAAGTGGCAGGAGGTGATCGACACCAACCTTGGCGGCTGCTTCAACATGGCGAAGGCCGTGTTCGACGGAATGACCGGCCGCAAATATGGGCGGATCGTCAACATCGGCTCGATCAACGGCCAGGCCGGCCAGTACGGGCAGGTCAATTACGCGGCGGCCAAGTCCGGCATCCACGGCTTCACCAAGGCGCTCGCGCAGGAGGGGGCCCGGTTCGGAGTTACGGTCAACGCGATCGCCCCCGGCTATATCGACACCGACATGGTGGCGGCGGTGCCGGAGGACGTACTGGGCAAGATCGTGGCGCGAATCCCCGTCGGACGGTTGGGCCACGCCGAAGAGATCGCGCGCGGCGTTACCTTCCTGTGCGACGAGAACGCGGGCTTCATCACCGGCTCGACCCTGTCGATCAACGGCGGACAGCACATGTACTGATGCCCCGGGCGGACGATGAGCCAGATTACGCGCCGCCGAGGAAGCGATCGGTGCTGATCGCCGGTCACCAGACTTCGATCAGCCTCGAGCCCATGTTCTGGAATGCGCTGGAGGCGGCGGCTGGAGAGCGCGGCTGTCCGGTTAACGCCCTGGTCGCCGAGATCGATGCGGCAAGGCTCGATTCACGCGACCCGCCGAACCTCACCTCGGCGATCAGGCAGTGGCTTTTTCAGCGGCGCTCAGGACCGAGTTGACGAAGGCCGCGCCGCCGTCGAGCGCATGATCGATGAAGAGCGCCGGCTCGATCAGCTCCAGCTCCATGATCCTCAGCGTCCCCTCGTCGTCCGGAACGATGTCGACGCGCGCATAGGTCGCCTTTGCCGGCGCTTCCGCCAGGGCCCGCTTCGCAAGCTCGACTGCGCCCGGCGGCGGCTCGGATGGAAGAGTCACCCCGCCAAGGTGCGGCTGCACGCGAAAATCACCGGTCTTGGGCCGCTTCACGACGGAGTGGCTGAACTCGCCGTCGAACAGCATCAGCGAGAACTCCCCGGTCCGCGCGATCTCCTCGATCAGCGGCTGGACGATCATCGGCTTTCCGCGGCTGTCCGCGGGCAAATCGTCAGTTGGTCCCAGCCGGTGCGTACCCGTCGCGCTGGCCGATACCGGAGGCTTGATCACCAGCCACTCGCTGGAAAAGCGGCGCCGTGCCTCTTCGAGATCGGCATCGCAGCAGGACTCGACGGCAAGCGTCGGAACCGTCGCAACGCCGGCATCGCCGAGCTCGGCCAGATAGGCCTTGTCCCCGTTCCACCTCAGCAGCGCGGGCGGATTGAGCAGCGGCAGACCGTCGCTTTCCGCGCGGTCGAGGAAATCGAGCCAGCGCGAATAATCGAGGTGATAGCCCCAGGCGACCAGCGGCAGGATCAGGTCGAAGCGTGCGAGATCGTCCGCCTCGGTCCAGGCGATCGCAGCGACGCTCGCGCCCGCATGTTCCAGAACCGCGGCTTCGACGTCGTACGCCCAGGCCCACGGCTCCGGATAATCCGGAGCCGGGACGAGGACTGCGATGTTCGTCATCGGGCGAGGAGAATGCGCGCCTGGCCTGCGATCTGGGCGAGCATCGGCGCGCTCACATGTCCTTCGCTGCGGGCCCGAGCGACCAGCTCACGGAACTGGTCGATCCGCGGGCGATGGTGCTCGATCCAGCCGTCGACGCAATCGTCGAGATTCTTGCCCCGGCAACGCGAGAGGAACTCGATCCTGAGCTGCTCGAAATCGCGCGCGAGCCCGGCGGTCAGCAGCCGCTCCCACTGATCGGATGGGACGAAGCGAGCGACCTGCTGCTGCGCCCAATCGAGGCCGAGCGCTTCGCCAAGACGCGTATAGGCACGGGTCACGCCGAGCTCGTCGAGCTTCTGGTCGCCCGCGAGGGCCGCGATACCGAACACGCCGTCAAGCTCGTAGAGACGGACGAGTCCGCGGACGATTTCGTCGCTCGCGCCGAGCGCAAGCAGACGGTCGCGGCGGGCCGCGGCTTCGTTGCGGACTTCGGATCGGATGAGCTTGGTCGCCGCCGCCGAAATCTTGCGGACGCCGGGTTCGAGCGTCTCGCACAGCGATGAGATGCGCATTTCGCCGCCGGCGGCGCGCAGGACGTCGGAAAGGTGCGAGCTGATGCTGGCAGCCGCGATCGCGAACAGTTCGATGCGGACGGTTTCGGGCAGCGACGCTTGCTCGATCTCCTCCCAAAGCTTGTCGAGGTCGAGGAGCCGCTCGGCGACGAGGAACGCAGTCACGACCTGCTGGAGGGAAGCGCCTTCCTCCTCCGTCATGTCGAAGGCGACCCCCGGCCCCAGCCGATTGACGAGGCGGTTGGCGACCTTGGTCGCAATGATCTCGTTGCGCAGGCGATGCGCCCGGATCGCATCGGCATGGGCCTTGCGCATGGGCTTGGGAAACGCATCGAAAAGCTCGGGCTCCATCAGGGGATCGTCGGACAGGTGAAGGTCCTCGGCGGCGTCCTGGAGCACGATCTTGGAGATCGAGAGAACCACCGCGAGCTCCGGCCGTGTGAGACCGCGATTCTCCTGCCCGCGACGGAGTAGCTCTTCGCTCGATCCGAGCCCTTCGACCTTGCGGTCGAGGCGGCCTGACGCCTCGAGTAGCTCGATGGTCCGCACGTGCGCCGGAAGCGCCAGCGCGCCGCCCGCTTCGGCAATCGACAAAGCTAGACTCTGAAGACGGTTGTCCTCGAGAACGAGGTCGGCGACCTCGTCAGTCATTTTGGCGAGCAGGCTGTTGCGCTTCTCGAACGTCAGGCTGGCGTCGCGCATCTCGCGGTTGAGCGGGATCTTGATGTTTACTTCATTGTCGGAGCAGTCGACGCCCGCGCTATTGTCGATGAAGTCGGTGTTGATCCGGCCGCCATGCTCCGCGAACTCGATCCGTCCTGCCTGCGTGATCGCGAGGTTCGCGCCCTCTCCGATGACCTTGGCTCGAAGTTCGACCGCGTCGGCGCGAAGCACGTCGTTCGATGGGTCGCCGACATCCGCCTGACTCTGCGCGGACGCCTTGATGTAGGTTCCGATGCCCCCGAACCAGAGAAGGTCGACGGGCGCTTTCAGGACCGCGTTGATGAGCGCCGTCGGCTCAAGCTCCTTCGCATCTACGCCGAGCGCCTCGCGCGCCTCCGCACTGAGCGGGATCATCTTCTCGGTGCGCGGGAACACGCCGCCGCCTTTTGAGATCAGCTTGCGGTCGTAATCGTCCCAGCTCGATCGCGGCAAGTCGAAGAGGCGCTTGCGCTCCTTCCAGCTTGCTGCCGGATCCGGTGATGGGTCGATGTAGATGTGACGGTGGTCGAACGCCGCGATGACCTTCAACGACTTGGACAACAACATCCCATTGCCGAAGACGTCGCCCGACATGTCGCCGCAGCCCGCGACCGTAACCTCGTCCGACTGGACGTCGATTCCCATTTCGAGGAAGTGCCGCTGGACCGAAATCCACGCGCCCCGCGCGGTGATCCCCATCGCCTTGTGGTCGTAACCGTTCGAACCGCCGCTCGCGAAAGCGTCGCCGAGCCAGAACTTCTGCTCGAGCGCGATTCCGTTGGCGATATCGGAAAAGGTCGCGGTGCCTTTGTCGGCGGCGACGACGAAATAGGGGTCGTCGCCGTCATGGATCACCACCCCAGAAGGATGGACGACCTTGTCGTTCACGAGATTGTCGGTGATCGACAGCAGCGAACGGATGAAGATCTTGTAGCTCTCGGTTCCTTCCGCGAGCCACGAGTCGCGGTTCGACATGGACGGCAGCTGCTTGGGATAGAAGCCGCCCTTCGCTCCGGTCGGAACGATGACCGCATTCTTCACCAGCTGCGCCTTCATCAGCCCGAGGATCTCGGTCCGGAAGTCATCGCGCCGGTCGGACCAGCGGATTCCACCGCGTGCGACCGGCCCACCGCGCAGGTGGATTCCTTCGATGCGCGGACTGTAGACCCAGATCTCGCGCCACGGCACCGGCGCAGGAAGGCCCGGGACCAGCGAGGAGTTGATCTTGAAGGCGAGGGCCTCTTCCGCCGCCGGCGAGAACGCGTTGGTGCGCACGATGGCGAGGACTAGCGCGCGCAGGCGGCGCAGGATCCGATCGTCGTCAATCGACCGAATCTTGGTCAGCGACCGGTCGAGCTGGTCGCGGAGTTGCGCGACCTGTGCCTCGCGGTCCGTGACCCCAGGGCTGTGGCTCGCAGTGAAGAGCCCGATCAGCGCCGGTGTCGCTCCAGGGGCGCGCCGAAGCGCATCGGCAACGGTCAGCAAGCCGAAGCTGCTTCCGGTTTGGCGAAGGTAGCGGAACCAGGCGCGAAGCCACACCACGGCCTGGGTATCGAGACCGGCATAAAGAACGAGCTGGTTGAACTCATCGTCCTCGGCTGCGCCGCACAGGACGTTGGCGATCGCCCGCTCGATTTCCTCGGTCCGGGTAAGGATCGAATCGAGGTCGGCTTCGGACCCGACCTCAACATGGAAGTCGTGGATGTAGCCGATTCCGCCGGAAAGCTCGGTCGGAAGCTCCTCGAGCACGCGGAATCCGAAATTCTCAAGCACCGGGACCGCTTCGGATAGAGGGATGAGCCCGCTCTTGCGGTACATCTTCAGCCGAAGCTGCCGCGGTGCATCGCTTGCGAGGCGCGAAATCCGGATGTCGCGGTCCGCGTCGTCATCGAGTGCGCACAGCCGAAGGATGTCGGCGGCGCCTTCCTCGGGCGCGCTGCGGGTGCGGTAACTGTCGGGGAAGGCCCCGATATAGGTAAGCGCGAGCCGGGTTGCCCTCGCAGCGCCTGCACGGGCGATGAGCTCCGCCTCAACCGCGGGAGCCCAGCCGCGGACCATTTCGACCACCGCGGCATCGAGGGCCTCCGAATCCGGCGGGGGCGCCTCCTCGTCGATATATTGGGTGAAGCGGATCAGCGCGAGGTCGGCGTCGCCGAGCTCGACCGACCAGCTGGTGATCTCGCGGCCGACCTCGTTTTCAAGGAGCCTGGCGATTGCAAGGCGCCGCGTCGTGCTCAGCTCCTCGCGCGGTAGCCAGACAAAGGTGAACAGCTGTCCCTTTAGGATGCTTCGAACCTGGATCAGGGCGGGCCGCGGCCGGTCGGCGAGCGACATTGCGATCATCACCAGCTCACGCAGCGAGTTGTAATCGATCGCGATGACGAGATCGCGCGGCAGCGAAGCGACCGCATGGCGCAGCGCTTTGCCGGAGTGCCCTTTGGGGTCGAATCCGAAGTCCGTGTCGAGCTGCTTCAGTCGCTCCCGAAGGACCGGCACTTCCTCCGGGGGGACCCGAAGCGCTTCGCTGGTCCAGAGGCCGGCGTGGACACCAATGCCGGCCATCTTGTCGCCCTCCTTGAGGGGGACGACCACGAGGTCGAGGGGCACGCGGCGGTGGACGGTCGACTTGCGCTCGGCCTTTGCCATGAGCGGGACTTGGCCACCCTGCTCCAGATAGCGCATTGCGCCGAGGCATCCGCCCTCATCGGTGGGCGCGCCGGGAATGCTGAAGATTCCGAGCGGATCCGACGGCGCTTCGTAGGGCTTCTCGACGTGATAGCCGAGGAGAGTCATCGCGCCGTCCGCGAACCAGTTGAGCAGTGCCGCGCCTTCAGGATCGGCTTCGGCCGCATCGTCGCGCATCCGGCTCTGCAGTTGCTTCCAATCGCGAACCGCGAGGCGGACGTCGCCGAGCACCCGGCGGAGGTCCGCGGCAAGCTCTTGCCGGCCGCGCGCGTCGGCGCGGTCGAGCTCGACGTACATCATCGATTCGCGGCGATCCTTGTCGCCGCACAGCGCCTCGACCTCCCGCAGGTCCCCGTCAGCGTCGCGGTGGACGCAGACGACAGGGTGGAGCAGCCGGTGGATGGTCAGCTGCCGCGCAGCGAGTGCGTTGGCGACCGAATCGACTAGGAAAGGCATGTCGTCGTTGACGATGGCGATGCGCATCCGGCGCCGCCCGGCCTCGCCGCCGGTCGATTCGATCTTCAGCGCCAGCTCGCCGCGGCGGCGCCTGGAAGCCACGGTGGCGATGAACTCGGCAGCCTCTCGCTCGGCTTCCCGGGACAGGCCGTGAGTCTCTCCTGGAAGTGCGTTTCCTGTCAGCGCCTTGCGAATCGACTCGACCAGCGGCGGGTCCAGGCGCGTATGGGCCGTCATGGAAAATTCTGCTCCGGGGATTGTAGGCTGGCGGGCCTATAGACCTGCCCTCCGCAAGGGAACAACCCCGGCTGTTGAGTGACGGGACGGGGCGCTCAGGCCGCGCCGCGGATCGCGCGTTCGATCAGGGCCTCGTCGTCGACGATCGCAACCGGCTCGTGCTGGCCGTCGGCGGAACGGCGGGTAATCACCACAGCGAATTCCTCTTCCGCAGAAACCTGCGCGAGCGTGATCGGCGGTGCCGTCCGAAGTCGGGCGCGGGCCAGTTCCCCCTTTGTGTCGGGCTTTGGCTCGGGCCGGCGCGCCTGGCGCTCCGCGGCGACCAGCGCCTTGAGACCGCCGGGTTGCTTCTCGATAAAGCCCTGGAATTCCCCGAGCATGACATCCTGCCGGAGGGCGAAGGAGAGTGCCGCGGCGAACTCCGTCAGCCGCGCCTTGTCATAGTCGATCCCGAACACGAGCTTGACGATCGGGGTCATCGGCGCGCGTGTCTGCGCCTTGACACCCGATTCCTCGAGCAGTTCGGCATATTCGTCCGGATGCCCCTGCGCCGTCAGCGCGAAATCGTAGGCAAGCGCGAGAGCGCGATAGAGCGCGGAGCGCGTGCGGCCCTCCCCCGCCTTCACCGCATCGGCGGTCTCGCGCGCTGCCCACAGCCGGTCAGCGAGGCCTGCAGCATCGTCGAGCTCGACATTGGGAAGCTCGTCCGCATCGGCGTCGGCGTCGGCCAACGGACCGTCCTCCCACGAGAAGTGGACTGCATGTGTTTCGGGGATTTCGGCGGCCGGGCCGATCGCATCGGCTTCGTCGAACGCGGGCGCTTCCGGTTCCATCGCCTCCTCGACGCCGGCGATCTCGGTCAGCTCCAGCGTGTGCTCGATCTCCGGCTCGGACGGATCCTCTTCGACGGGCTCGAACTCGATGCGCGGCATTTCGGCCTGCCCCCCATTGAAAGGGACGACGTTCTGGTGAGCATTGACGCATTTCCAGTTGATCACGCCGTAAATGAAATCGATCCCCTCACCGTCGGAGGAGAAGGGCATGAGGATGCCGCGATAGCAGATCGTCTCCTCGCGCTGGTTCGCGAACTCCGCCTCGAAACCGATCGGCGCGCGGTTGGCAATGATCTGCATATAATGATCGGTCAGGCGCGACAGCAGCGAGCGGCTCGGCACGTCGGAGATCGTGCGGGTGTCTTCGTTCAGCCCGCATTCTTCGCGGATCGCGCCACCGATGTACGGAATCGCCGGATTGTCCCGGCCGCAAGTGAAATCGAGGAGGACGCTGTTGTCCGCGAAATCGCTGACTTCGGCCGGTTCCAAATCCTCGATCGACGGGAAGTCCCGTCCTTCGAGCAGCGAGACCCAATGATTGTAGGCGCGGACATGCATGCGCCGCTCATCGGTGCCGATCGCCGCGGCCACGTCGTGCGCCGACGAAATATCGTCCGACGACGGCAGGTCGAAGTCGCTGGGATGTTCGCGGTACGTGTCCATGCGCGCTCGGGCCCTACTTCACTCCAAGTTGGGGCAAAAATGGCCGACCGGCGTTACCAAAGCGTTAAGCATAAATGTCGCACTTTTCGCAGGCTTGCCCGAGCGGCGGAGCGCTGTTAGGGCGCGCGCACTTCCCAAAGGGTAAGCCGCTTTAGCTCAGCTGGTAGAGCACATCATTCGTAATGATGGGGTCAGGTGTTCGAGTCACCTAAGCGGCACCAGCCCGGCATCTCTACCGGCAGGCCCCTCCCCCGGGCCAACCGGTCCAGCCCGGGCCGCGCACGAATCGTCCTGGCTTTGCGCCCGTATGCCTGCCGTTCTTCAGCACCTGCACTCCATTAATGAACACGTCGTCGACGCCGGTCGCGAGCTGATCGGGCTTTTCGAAGGTCGCATGATCCTCGATCGTTTCAGGATCGAACACCACGACGTCGGCATAATAGCCCGACTTCAGTGAGCCCCGCTGCTTCACGCCGATGTGGCTCGCCGGCAGCGAGGTCAGTCTGCGAATGGCGTCCTGAAGCGTGATTGCATGCTCGTCGCGCACATAATGGCCGAGCAGCCGGGCGACATTCCCGTAGGCCCGCGGGTGCGATTGCGATTTCAGGAAGACGCCTTCGGGCGCAGGCGACGCCTCGTCCGATCCGAAGCTCATCCACGGAAGCGCGACCTCCCGTTTCAGATTGTCCTCGTTCATAATGAAATAGACGGTGCCGACGCGTGAATCGTCTTCGACGACCAGGTCCATCGCCGTTTCCTCGGGGCTCTTCCCGCGCATCTTCGCGACCTGTGCTAAGGTCTTGCCGGTGAGCGGCTTCAGCTTCGGATTCTTGAAGCTGACGAGGAGCAGGTTGTCTGGACTTCCGGAAAGCAGCAGCAGATTCTCCCAGTCGTTCGACGGCGTCCGCATTTCCTTGAGCAGCCGGGCGCGGACCTCGGGATCCCTCAGCCTTTTCTCCCACGCCTCGAGCCCGCCGGACTGAACCCAGGGCGGCATCGTCGCATCAAGGCCGGTCGCACCCGCCGTATAGGTGTACATATTCGCGCTGATGCGCTGCCCACCGGCGCGCGCCGCCTCGACCTTGGCGATGGCCGCATCGAGCTTGTCCCAATTGGGCTTACCCGCCTGCTTGAAGTGGTAGATCTCCGCCGGGGCGCCGGAATCGCGGCTGATCGTAATCAACTCGTCGATCGCTTCGAGGAGCTTGTTCCCTTCCGAGCGCATGTGGCTGATGTACATTCCGCCGCACTTGCCCGCTTCGCTGACGAGCGCCGTCAGCTCGGGAGTCTCGGCATAGGTCGCCGGCGAATAGATGAGCGCCGATCCCACGCCCAACGCACCTTCCTTCATGGCCTGGCGCACCAAAGCGCGCATTCGAGTCAGCTGCGCGGGCGTTGGGTCGACGTCCTTCTCGCCCAGCTCGTGGACCCGAACGGTCGTCGCGCCGACGAAGGATGCGACGTTCGGAGTCACGCCCTTCTTCTGCAGATATTCGAGATACTGGCCGAGCGTGGTCCATTTGATCGGATATTTGATGTCGCCTTGGCGTTTGATCGCGAGCCGCTTCATCTCGGGGTTCAGCGGTCCCATGGAATCGCCCTCGCCGAAGACCTCCAGCGTCACTCCCTGGTAGGTATCGCTCATCCCGCGGCCGTCAGCGATCAGGCTTTCGACCGCCCAGCTCAACATGTTGATGAAGCCGGGAGAGACGGCCTTGCCCTTGGCGTCGATCGTCCGGGCCCCGCGCCCCGGCGCGTGGGGGCCCACGTAGACGATCCTGTCTCCTTTCAGCGCGACATCGCCGACGAAGGGAGCTTGCCCCGAACCGTCATAGATCGTGCCGCCGTGGATCAGCACGCTGTAGCTCGGCGGCGCGGGAGCGGCGGACGTCGCGAACAGAGCAGCAACGGCCAGGATGAATGCTGAACTTATCTTCACTTCTCATCCTCACCCGAAACGCGAAGCATGCAGATGGTCGAACTCAATCGCCCTTTGCCGGCGTGAACAAGAGGTCCTGGTAGTCCCAGCTGAAATCCGCGGTCGGCGATACCGGCTTCATCGTGACGCGATCGACCTTGCCGTCGGGATCGATCGAGAAGGTCACATAGGCAGGCTCAACCCAGTTGAGAGTCGGGTTCGTCTTGAACGTATCGTACTGATAATGCGTCAGCGGCCCCTCCATCCCGGTTGAGTGAGGGAAGTCGATGGCAAGGCCCTCGCCCGCCTGGCGAACCTTGATCGTCCCGTACCACGGATCGCTATACTCACCGACATAATTGCCGAGGGGGAGGGAGGGTCCGATGTGCGCCGGCCTCGCCTGGGCAGTCTGGACCTGCTTCGCCGCCGCATTGAGCCGATCCAGCTTGAACTTGTGCCACTTCTCCGGCCACTGCCCCTGAGGCAGGCCGAGATAATGGTCGAGCAGCTCGTAGAGCAGGCCGCGAATGATTTCCCCGTCCTCGCTGTTGGCGGCGATGAAAATGCCGACGTTCTTGTCCGGCAGGAGCGCGACGGTCGCCTGCGAACCGAGGACCGCGCCGTCATGTCCCACGACCTGCGCGCCGCGATAGTCGGACAGGTCCCAGCCAAGAGCGTAGAGGCTGTAATGAGGCTGCGCGGCTGAGAACTCGGGCGGATACTGCGGGACCGGCGTGATCACCGCCCCGGTCCACATTTGCTCCGATTGCTCCTTGGTGAAGAGATTTTTGTCGCTGCCGGGGATCTTGCCTCGGCCGAGCTGCGTCAGCAGCCAGCGGCTCATGTCGTTGGCGCTGATCGCGAGCCCGCCGGCCGGAGCCGCGTTCTGGGCGATCCTTGCGTTATCATCGAGCGCTGTCTGCGTACCGAGCCCGTGGATCGGGCCGCTGCTGCGGCTGTGCGGACGAGCGTGATTCGGGTTGGCGTTGAACTCGGCGTCGGTATCGGTCGAATGATTCATTCCGAGCGGGCCGAACACATGCTCGTGGATGTACTTTTCCCAGCTCTCCCCGCTGACTTCTTCGATTAGCTGGCCAGCCGCCATGTAGAGGATGTTGTCATAGGCGTAGCCGCTCCTGAAGCTCGTCGCGGGCTTCAGATTGCGGATGCGATGCACCGTTTCCTTGCGCGATAGCGTGCTGTTCGGAAGGAAAAGCAGGTCGCCCTCGCCCAGTCCGAGCCCGCTGCGATGGACGAGCAGGTCGCGGATCGTCATCTCGCGCGTGACCCACGGGTCCCACATGCGGAAGTCCGGCATGTGGTCGATGACCCTGTCGTCCCACTTGATCTTGCCTTCGTCGACCAGCGTCGCGAGCGCGGCGTTGGTGAAGGCCTTACCCGTTGATCCGGTGAAGAAGATCGTGTCGGCGTCGACCGGCTGGTTCGTCGTGATGTCGCGAACTCCCCAGCCGTGCGCAAGCGTTACCTTGCCGTCCTCGACGATCGCGATCGTGACCCCGGGGACTCCGAAGTCCTTCCGAAGCTGCTCCACCCGTTGCTCGAAGCCGGCGGGCGGCGCGGCGGCAGCGCTCGCGGCCGCGGTGACCAGTGCCATCGCCGTGAACATGCGCAATCCTCGCTTCAGCATGAAATCACTCCTGGATCGGAAAGGGTTGGGGAACGGCGGGTCTCGAGCCGGCGCGCGACAACTTCCACACGCCCACTGTCACCAGCGGAAGGATGAAGGTCGCGAGCAGGATGTAGGCCAGCGCCCGGTAACCGGTGGCAATCAGCTCGACGAGGCCGAAACGGCTCGCCAGGAACATGCAGAAGGCGAGGACGACGACCGCGATCCCAAGCCGCTGCGCATGGCTCAACGGCTTGCCGTAATGAGTCGCCATCGCATGGTCGATGCGCTGGTTGACCGCATGAACTGAGCTCGTGCCGCTCTCGAGCAGCGCCGCGAAAATCATCGCCTGGAAGAGGATGTGGAAGGCGGGAAATCCGATGCGCTGGAGCAGGAAGTCCGACGGCAGCGTCGCGCCTTGCACTTCTGGATAGAAGGCGACCATCGCAACGAAGAAGAGCAGCGCTGGCAGCATCGTTAGCGGTCCGGCGATAGTGCCGGCGATGACGGCATCGCGATCGCTCAGAAGGTGGCGCAGCACCGGCAGGATCACGACCGCGCCGATGATGTTGTAGCCGAAATAAGTGAGGCCCGAGAGCGCCCAGCCCGAGCTTTGCGGATAGGCCGCGAAGCCGCGCGGGACCAGATCTCCGAACTTCCACAGCGCAAGGACGATGAAGAGGGCGTAGACTCCGTAGAGGAGGTAGGAGACATCGCGGAACAGCGCTTCTACGGCCTTGTTCCCGAAGGCGACGATGCCGGCGATGCAGAGCGCCAGCAGCATCGTCCCCGTCCATAGGGGCGCGCCGAAGACGGCTTCGCCGATGGCGCCTGCCGCCGCTCCGTAAACCGCTAGGATCAAGACCACGAAGATCAAATAGGCGACCTCGAACAGATGCCAGGCCGGCCCGAGCAACTGCTTGAAGAAGCTCTTGTAGTCGTAGGTCTGGAAGCGGCGTGCAGCGACAAACGTCAGTGAGCAGAAGACGCTAAACAGCAGCGTCGCGAAGAGGATCGCGAACAACCCGCCCCACGGGCCGCGCACGAGAAAGAATTCCGCGAGCTCGCGGCCCGTCGCATAGCCCCCGCCGATCACGACGGCCTTCACGCCGAGCCCCGGCAGAAGCCAGCGCTTGAACCGGCTTGGCGCGGCGTCGGTCAAGCGGCTGCTCCGAGGCAGGAATCGACCAGCTTCTCGAACTCCTCGCCGCCGCGCATCGGATCGGCGACCGGGATCCCGAGCCGCGCGCTTTCCGCGGCGATGACCTCGCGCGCCTGGTCCTCCCGCAGGCTGCTCGTGTTGAAGCTTATTCCGCCGACGCGGATCGCGGGGTTCGTTCGCGAGCCGAGGCGGATGGTCAGCTCGATGATCTCCTCGACGCTCGGAACCGCGAACTCCTCGTCTCCGAGCAGCCGGGCCCGAGTCGGCTCATGGCAGACCACGAACACATCCGGCTGGCTGCCATGAAGAAGCGACAGCGTCACTCCTGCAAAGACCGGATGAAGCAGCGAGCCCTGCCCCTCGATCACGTCCCAATGGTCAGGGCCAGCCGCGGGACTTAGGATCTCGGCGGCCCCGGCGGCGAAGTCGGACACCACCGCATCCATCGGAATTCCGCTTCCGGCGATCATGATGCCAGTTTGTCCGGTTGCCCGAAAGTCGCAGTCGACGCCCCGCGCTTCGAATGCGCGTGCAATGCTGAGCGCCGTGTACTTCTTGCCGAGCGCGCAGTCGGTGCCGACGGTCAGCAGCCGCTTGCCGCTCCGCTTAAGGCCGGTCGCGATGGGGATGTTCGCCGGCGGGACCCGGACGTCGATCAGCCTCCGGCCGAGCCGCTCCGCCGCTGCAGCAAGCATCGGCACGTCAGCGAGGTGCGCATGCATTCCGCTGACGAGGTCGAGGCCGGCTTCCAGCGCCTCGACGAGCGCTGGAACCCAAGTTTCCGCGATGAACCCGCCCGAATTGGCCACCCCGATGACAAGTGCCCGCGCGCCGGACGCGTGAGCTTCACCGGGTGTCAACTTCGGGAGGCCCGTCGACACCGTGGCGCTCGGCAGGGCAAACTCGCCGATGCACTCGTCACGGGCCCAGTCGCGAAGACCAAAGGCGGTCTTCGCATAGCCGGGCTCGACGGTGTCCCCGAGGAACAGGAGGTAGGGACGCGGAAGCGCTACGCCGGGCGACGCAGACACAATTGTGGCGCGCGTTCCTAGTCCCACCCTATCTGCTCCTGCCCGCGGCGCCGGTCAGAAACTGGCGTCAAGGCTGAAGCCAATGGTCCGCGGCTGGATGTAGGACGCGAGGCTGGCATTGTGCGGGAGCCCGTCCGCCCTGTCGAGGGACACGATACCCCGCGTATTGGTCAGGTTGCGAACATAGGCATCCAGCGTGAACCGCCCGAATTCCGCGCCCGCGCGCAGATCGATGGTCACATATTGCGGGATGTGATCCTGCGGCAGGGGAAGGAAGATCGGCTGCTCGTTTGCGTCGACTTTCCCCGAGAATTCAGAACGAAACGCGCCACGCTGCTTGCCTGCATAACGGATGCTGGTGCCGAGAAAACCTGTGACTCCCGTCGCAAGCGGAAACTCATAATCGGCATTCGCCCCAAAGCTGAGCGCCGGCGTGTACGGAAGACGATCATGCGCTTCGCCGCCCACGAGGCCGGGCGTGTCATCGACGAGTTTGGCGTCGATGATGGCGCCGTTGACCGACAGTTCCAATCCACGTGCGGGACGAGCCGTGAGGGTTCCTTCGACGCCATTCACCCGCGCTCGGCCCGCGTTATCGTTGAAGTTGAATTTGTTGACCGAGCCGAAGACCTGAATGTTCTTCCAGTTGAGGTGATAGGCGGCGAGATCGACGGAGAGGTGGCGCCCGACGTCGGTCTTCAGGCCGGCCTCATAGCTGGTCAGCGTGTCCGCAGCGAAGGTCACCGGGAAAAGCGCGAGCGCCTCGGGGGTAAGAGGCGGAACCGCGTTCGGGCCTCCAGGCCGGTAGCCCTTCGCCACACGGGCGTAGACTGCCGTCTGGTCATTGACCTCGAAGCGCGGCGATACCGAATATGTGAAAACGCTTTCGGACGAATGCCCCGGCTCCAAGTTCGGGAAAGTGCCGAACTGGAACGGCGTGAATGGGCCGCCGATCACTTCATCGGAGTGCTGCTCATTGTGGCTCTCACGAACGCCGCCCGAAAGATCGAAGCGATTCGTGATGTGCCAGGTGGCGTTCGCGAAGCCGGCGATCTCTGTATATTTCGAGTCCAGGTTGAGGAACAGGAGGTCTGTCAGCTCCTCCTTCAACTCGTCCGGGTTGCCGAAGACCTGTCCATTGATGTGTTGGACGATCAGCCCCTTCTCCTTCGTGTAAAAGCCGCCGATCATCCATTCGAACTTGTCGTTCGACGGCGAGGCGAGCCGGATCTCCTGGGTAAACTTCTTCAGTCCGGTTGTCTGATCCTCGAGCACTCCGAACGGGTCTTCAGAGATCGGTTCCGGCAGGAGGGTGCCCGGGAAGGGATTGAGTGGACCGAAGATGCTGTTGAAAGCGGATGCAAATCCAGCCGTCGCGTCCAGACGGAACTGCTGGTTCAGCTTCCCGTAACTGGTTGCCGACGTGAGGTTCGCGAAGCCGAAATCGTAGTCGACGGTCGCGTTGTAGATGCGGTATTTTACGTGACGGAACTCCGGGATGAAGCTCGTCTGCCCGAGTTCGCCGTTGGTCGTTTCAAGCGTGTCCGGATCTACTTCGACAGCGCTTGATCCGTGCGTGTTCAGGTTCTGCAGGAAGGCCGTCAGCCGGATCTTCAGTGGCTCAACCGGCTGGAACAGCAGCGACGCGCGGCCACCGTACTGCGTGTTGTCGTTGATATCGTTCTTGTCGCGAGATGTTTCGTCGAAGCTGAGTGCCCCGATGACGATGTCGGTGAAGGTTACATTTTGCGGGTTGGCATCGATCCATCCGGCCCGCTTGCGATAGAAGCCTGAGGCCCTGAAAGCGACGTTGTTGCCGAGCGGCGCATTGATGACTGCGTCGGCGTTATAGCCGGTGCCCCCATCATCGACGAACTCGACCCCAGCGCGTCCGCGGGCGGAAAACTTGTCGAGCTTCGGTGCATTCGTCACATATTTGAAGATGCCGCCGAGCGAGTTCGCGCCGTAGAGCGTTCCCTGGGGCCCGCGCAGCACTTCGATACGGGCAATGTCGAACGGATCGATGTCACCCGTCACGACTGCGCCATTCACCAGGGCCGTGCTCGACCCGTAAGGCATTTCGTCCACGTAGACAGCGACTGTGGAGCTGACCCCTTCCGTGTTGATGCCGCGCAATGTCAGGCGCGTCGTTCCGGGCGAAGCGTCGGTGACGCTGAGGCCAGGAATCTGGCTCAGATATTGCTGGAACGTCGTCGCGTGCAGGCGCTCGAGCGTATCGCCTCCGACGACGGTGACCGATTGCGGAATGTCGAGGATCTTCTCCTCGCGCTTTTGCGCGGTGATGACGATCGTCGCCTGGTCGGCGTCGGTCGCGCTCTGATCCTCCTGCGGCGCGGGCTGTTGCGGCACCTGCGCCGAAGCCGGCGTCGCAATTGCGAACGCAAACAATGTCGCTGACGACAGAAGCGCCGCGCGTGCCGAGAAATGCATCCTGTTAGTCATAGTCCCCTCCAATATTCAGCCGCGCCGCCACCCTCCCTGGTGACGCCAAGCACGCGGCAGGATTCGTGTGCTGGAAGCGGCACGCCTCAGACATTGGCGGCGAGCCCTTCCGGAACTGCGGCGAGCGCGGAGCGCTCGGCAATGCGGGCTTCCTCGACGGACCGCGCGCGACGATCCAGCGACAGCAGGATCGCCGACGCGAGCGCCGCGACCGCGGTCAGGACGAGGAAGAAAAACGAAGGTGGAAGGCTGCTGTACCAGGAGCCGATGAGGCCCGCGGTCATGCTTCCCGTGAAGATCGCCAGGTACCATGCGGCGACGGTCGTCGCGCCAAGCTTCGGCGGCGCGAGGCGCGCGAAGAGACCGAGTCCGGTCGGCAGGATGTAAAGCTCGCCCAGCGTGAGCACGAAGAAATAGGCGGCGACCCAAAGCCAGCTCGCTCTGGTTGGCTCGACCGCCGAGGCAATGGCGAGCAGCGCATAAGCGCCGCCGACGATCAGCGACCCAATTGCCATCTTCTGCAGCGGAGAATGCTCGCGGTCCGCACCGGCTTTCCGCTTCCAGCGGGCGAGGAGGACAGGCGTTAGAAGGATCACCAGCAGCGGATTGAGCGACTGGAACCAGGTCATCGGAATCTGGGCGCTGCCGACGTGGCGGTTCGTGCCTTCGATCCAGAGTGCGACCGTGTTGCCGACCTGCTCGTAAGCGCCGCGGAACACTGTCACGGCAAGGCCGACGCCAAGAAGGAGCAGGAAGGTGTCGCGGCGGCTTCCGGCAACGGACTCAAGCGCGTGCTCGGGAAGGATGGTCGCAGGCGTTCGCGGCGATGGCAGATATTTCTGGCCCGCGAGATAAATGACGAGACCGGTCAGCATGCCGATTCCCGCCGCGCCGAAACCGTAGTGCCAGCCGTAAGTCTCGCCGAGCGTCCCGCAGATCAACGGCGCGAGGAAGCCGCCGACGTTCACTCCCACATAATAGACGTTGTAGGCCCAGCCCCGCCGCGGATCGTCGGGGCCGTAAAGGTCGTTGATCTGGCTCGGCAGGCTCGGCAGGAAAAGGCCGTTGCCGATCGCGATTGTCGCCAGAGCCACGTAGAACATCGGCTCGAACGCCATCATGAAATGGCCCGCGGCCATCGTCGTCGCGCCGATGATGACCGCCCACTTCTTGCCGAGATAGCGGTCGGCAATGGCGCCGCCGACGATCGGCGTGAAATATGCGAACGAGGTGTAGGTGCCGTAGATCAGCGAGGAGTGTTCCTGCGAGATCACCAGCTGCTTGGTCATGTAATAGACGAGCAACGCGCGCATCCCGTAGTAGGAGAAAGTCTCCCACATGTTGGTCAGGAACAGGATGGTCAGGCCGCGCGGCTGACCGAACCAGTTGGAAGGCGCGGCGCTGTCGCTCACGCGGCGAGCCTCGATCCCCAGACCTGGTCCGAACACCAGATCGTGCCGTCGCGGTATTCGCATCGATGTTCGCGGTCGGCCGTGAGGAACGTCGGACCGTCGAGGTCGACGACGTCGCAATGCTGACCGACCACGAACGCCGGCGCCATCGCCAGGCTGGTGCCGACCATATTGCCGACCATCACCTTGAGGCCGACGCGCCGCGCCTCCTCGGCGATCAGCAGCGCCTCCGTAAGCCCGCCGCATTTGTCGAGCTTGATGTTGAAGACGTCGAAGCGGCCGAGGAGCGCGGCGACATCGTCCAGGCCGAGCGCGCTTTCATCGGCGGCAATGGGAATCGGTGAACGATATCCATCGAGGTCCGCTTCGCGTCCGCGCTTGAGCGGCTGTTCGAGAAGTGAAACGCGCAAGGCGTCGAGCGCTTCGACCAGCGGATCGAGCTCATCTCGAGTGAAGCCCTGGTTGGCGTCGACCCCGAGCCAGACGTCGGGACGCGCTCCCCGGATCGACCGTACGCGCTCGATGTCCAACGGTAGGTCACCCGTCAGCTTGACCTTGATCGCCGTGGCATGGGCATAGCGGCGGGCGCCTTCAGCCATGACGTCCGGATCGTCGGCGCCCAGCGTGAAGGTCGTGATCAGCGGTCTTGCTTGCTCGATGGCGGCGAGGTGAAGCACGTCCGTTCCTGCGCGCTTCGCCTCCAAATCCCACAGCGCGCAGTCGACGGCGTTACGCGCGCCGCCCCTCGGCATGGTCTGGCGCAGCTCCTCCCGATCGGTGCAGCTCTCGATCGCGTCGCAATGCGCTTCGAGCTCTTCGACGATATGGGCTGAATCGTCGCCCAGATAATAAACGCCCGCGGCTTCTCCCCGCCCCGTGTAGTCGCCGTCGGAAAGCTCAACGACGACCACGTCGGATGTTTCGAACACATATCCGGATATCCGGAACGGAGCCGAGAGCCGGTGGGTCTCGACGCGATACCGCAGGCAGAGCTTGGGCATCAGTAGTTCGTCGTCAGGCCGATGAGCTTGAAGACCAGCCCGACGTAAACGACAGTCCCGGCAGCAACGACGAGCGCGATGCTCCACACCTTGGCCGGCCAGCGCCAGCCATTGCGCCAGGCCGTGTAGGCGTACCAGCACATCACTGCGAGGCCACCGATGAAGACAAGGATGCTCAGCAGCTCGAGCAGGATGAGGATCGCGTTGAAGCTCGCCTCATTGCCAAGGTCGCCGAACAGCGCCTGAACCGCGAGCACCCAGCCGAGCAGGACCGCGAGTATTGCCCAGGAAGCGATGCGGCTCGAGCGGTAGGCCCACAGCTGGCGGCCTACGTAGCCGAAGTCACCCTTGAACTTGCGGCGGACCAGCGCGCGCGTCGGCCACAGCAAGCCGGTGATCAGGAGCACCGCCAGCGAGCAGTAGAGCAGCGGCAGGATCCAGGTCGACGAGCGGTAGCCGGGCGTGCGATCGAAATCGATGATTGGAGCGACGAACCCGTAGCCGAAGCGCGTCGCCTTGCCGTCGGCGACATTGGCCGTCAGCAGGTCGTGGCCGTCGGCGTCGCGCCACGTCATCGGACCGACGTGGACCCATTTGCGCGGCTGACCGCCGAGGCCCTTGATGTCCGGGATCAGCGGGTTGCCGTCCTTGTCGACGCCCACCTTGGACTGCCCGATGAGGTCGGCAATCGCGAGGAAGTTCGTAGTCGAGCCGCGCGTCGTCGAATAGACGCCCGCAAGCTTCTCGGCGTCAGACTTGGCGTTGGTCGGATCGACTTTGACGGCGTTCGGCGCCTCGGGGAAATAACGGTCCGCGAACTTGGCGAAGAAGTCCTCGCGGATAGGCTCGGCCGCGCCTTCCTTCCCGGCGCTGTTCAGCGACAGGAAGAAACCGACGTTCTTGTCGAGGAAAAGATGAAGGTCGCTATGGAACGCGACTGTGTCGCCGCCGTGCGCGATGACGTGCAGCCCGTTGATGTTGGTCTCATAGAAGCCGTGCGCCATGCCGTCGCCCGCCGAGAAGGGCGAGTTGGCGCGCGAGTGCATCAGCTGCGCCGTTTCCGGCTTGAGGATGGTCTGGCCGTTGTACTGCCCGTTCTGGAGGTGGGCGATCATGAACTTCGCCATGTCGTCGCCAGTGGCCGAGAGCGCGCCCGCGGGCGCAGCGTTCACGAACTCGAAGCCGTAGGGCTTTTCCTTCCCTGACCGATAGCCCTCCGCCATGAGCGGCTTGAGGTTCGCCGGAAGCGGCTGGCGGAAGGTCGAATGCTGCATCCCGAGCGGCCCGAAAATGTGGTGCTCGAGATAGGAATCGAATTGCTCGCCCGACGTGCGTTGCACGATATAGCCGGCAAGACTTGCGCCATAGTTCGAATAGGCCGGAGTGGTCCCGGGTTCGTAAATGCGCGTGGGCGTCCAGCGCTTCACCAGCGTGTCATAGGGGACTGCCGACTTCTCGCCGAGCGTGATGAGGTCCTTCACCTGCTCCTCGAAGCCCGGGGTGTGCGTCATCAGGTTGAGGACGGTGATCGGCTTGCCGTGATAGGGCGGAATCTTGAAATCGATGTATTTGTTGACGTCGGCGTTGAGGTCGACCTTGCCTTCCTCGACCTGCTGCATCAGCGCGGTCCAGGTGAAGAGCTTGGAAATTGATCCTGGACGGAAGAGGGTCGTTTTGGGATCGACCTTGGTCTTCTTCTCGACATTGGAATAGCCGTAGCCGCGCTCGGTCAGGACCTGACCGTCCTTGACCACGACGACGACGGCGCCGGGAATGTCGCCCCGCGCAATTGCATAGGGAATGTAACCGTCGAGCCAGGCGTTGACGTCTTCGGCAGTGAGCGGATGGCCGCCCTGGTCGGCGGGTGTTGCCGGAGGCGTCGCGAGCTTCGCCGATTCAACAGTTGGACCCAATGGCGCCTGGGTGGTTTGTGCTATCGCAACCGACAATGACCCAATGCCGAGAATCGCCGCAATGACCGCAGCCAGCTTCCGCATCGATTTTTCCCCTTCTCCCCGAACGAGTTGCCCAATGGGGCATTCTCGCCTTATCATGCTCAAATTATCCTGATGGGGACGTTATGATCCTGATTGGAGAATTGTCAAATCTGTGTCGGAAGCACGACGGATGAGCGACCATCCGACGCTCGGCCGCATCCTGCGCGACCTGCGAAACCATCGCGGATGGACGCTGAAGGAAATGAGCGAACGAAGCGGAATTCCGGTCTCGACCCTGTCGAAGGTCGAGCACGATCGGCTGACGCTAACCTATGACAAGCTTCTCCAGCTCAGCCAGCGGCTGAGCATCCGAATGTCCGAGCTGTTCGCCGAGAGCGAAGCTGCGGACGAAGGAGTTACCGCACGGCGCAGCATCGGCCGCCAGGAGGACGCTGTCCGGGTCACCACCCCCAACTACGACTATTATTATCTGTGCACGGAGCTTCGCCGGAAGCGGATGATCCCGATCATCACGGTCATCCGCGCGACATCGCTAAGCGAGTTCGGCGATCTCGTGCGGCATTCGGGCGAAGAATATATTCACGTCCTCCACGGCAGCATCGTCGTGCACACCGAATTCTACGACCCCGTGACTCTCCACGTCGACGAGGGAATCTACATCGATTCCAACATGGGCCATGCCTACGTGGCTGCGGAAGGCTGCGACGAAGCGAAGGTCCTCGGAATCTGCTCGAGCGCCGACGAAAGCCTCATGAACTCGTTGATGACGATCCACGAACCGGGGTTCGCCGCGAATACCGAGACAGAGAGCACGGTCGAAGCGCCGCGGGTTCGCCGCTTGAGCCGCCCCGCCGCCTGAACGGCGCCGCGCGGAGGATGCCTAGAGGCGGCCCTCCGTTGATCAGGCTGTTTCCGCAGTCGCGATCTCGACGCTCGTTTGCCGGGCCCCAGCCAGGAAAACGAGCGCGGCAGCCAGGCTTGCGAACGGCAGCCATTGAAGCGCCCCGAGCAGCCCGATGCGGTCCGCCAGCCAGCCGGTGATGATCGGCCCCGGAGCAAGTCCCAAGGCATTGTTGACCAGCGTCAAAACGGCGAACGCCGTTCCGTGCAGGGCCGCGGGAGCGAGGGCCGCTACCATTGCTCCGGCGGGGCCCGCGGGCGCAGCCGCGAGGAACAAGCCCATTCCGAGGAACAGGAGCTGTGGCGCGCCTGGTCCAAGAAGGAATGCGACGATGATCATGAGCGCGCACCCGAGGCAGTAGAATGCGCTGAGGAGCGAGCGCTGCGCAGCGGTCCGCGCCCGCTTGTCGCTGAACATGCCGCAGGCGACCATCCCGGCGGCTCCGATCGCGAGGAACAAAGCAGCGAGCGAGGTCGCCTTCTGCAGCGGCAGTTCGTAGTAGCGAACGAAATAGGTCGGTAGCCAAGCGGGCAGCGCAGCCGCGACGAAAAGCTGGAGACCGCTTCCCGCATAGGCGCACTTCAATCGTCGTCCGGCGAACAGCGCGCCGAGATCGGCGAAGCCGAACCGCTTGAATTCGTCCGGTTTGTGAGCCGGAAGCGCCGAGTCCTTCACTGCAAGCGGATAGGCGATCGCGAGAAGCAGCCCCATCACGCCGATCGCAAGGAATGCCGCCCGCCAGCCGTAAGTGGCGGCAACCAGGCCGCCGATTGCGACGCCAAGGACTTGCCCACCGAGCCCTCCCGCCATGAAGGCGCCCGTCAGCGTGGCGCGGAGGCGCTCGGGGAAGACGCTGATGATGACGGCGATCCCGACGCTGCCGTACGCCGCCTCGCCGACCCCTACGAGGACCCTCGCCGCCAGCATCTCGTGGTAGGTCCGGGCAAAGCCGCACAGCAGGGTTGCCGCGCTCCACAGCACAGCCATCGCGAATATGCTCCTTGCGCGGCCAAAGCGGTCGGCGAGCAGGGAAATGGGGCAGGTCAGCAGGCCCACCGCGACCGCGACGACGCCCGAAAGCAGGCCGAGCTGGCCGTCGGTCAGGTCCCATTCCGCTTTCAGCAGCGGGAAGACGGCGCTCAACACTTGCCGCGCCATATAATCGGAGATGAGCAGACCAAACGTGAGCGCGAATACAACCCAGGCGTAAGCGCTGATGTCCGGCCTACCGGCCGGGGCCATTTTCACGCCGCTTCGCGCGCCCTTGCCGCGATCACCGGCTTGCGGTTTGGAAGCCACCCGTTCCTTTCAAGCGTCTCGTCGATGCTCGAATAGAATGAGCCGATCTTGTAGATCTCGCGTGCCTGCTCGGCAGTCGCGACCGGACGCCACAGCTCGCTTGAGATCCTCACCATCTTCTCGATCTGCTGGACCGAGGTCGCGCGCTCACCGCGGCGGCCGTAGAGGTTGTCCTCCTGCCCGACGCGGACGTGCAGACCCATGGCGATTCCCATCGTGCATAGCGGATAGACGTGCCGCATCAGGCCCTCGACCGTGAGCACCGCATTCTGCGGAACGCGGTTGATGAATTCCATTAGGTTGCGCGGATTGGGGCCATCGTGGCCGCCGCCGATGGACACCCAGTTGAGCACGTAGGGGCCCATATACTGGCCTTGCCGAACAATTCGCTCCACCGTCTCGAGGTCCTTGATCGACCCGATCATGAAGTGGGGCTGGATTCCCGCTGCGACGAGCCGCTTCAGATGCTCTTTCACGAAGCCGGGTCCGGACTCGTAGTACATCTCGGTATAGGCGTGTTTGTAATCGGGCTCACCCATCGAGGTGCCGGCAGCGTCCTCGTCCGTGATGAGCTCCATCACGTTCATCTGGTTGGTATTGATCGCAATCGTCACCTGGTCGGGCGCTGGATTCAGCTCGGCGAGCATGTGACGCGTATCGTCGCCGAGCCACTTCGCGGATTCGCCCTCGTCCTTCGGCGCGAAGCTGATCGAGCCGCCGACCTGAAGGATCATCTTCGGCACCGCGGTCCGCAGCCGCTCGAGCATCTCGTTGAACATCTCGAGGCGCTTGGATCCCTTGCCGTCCGGCTCACGAACGTGGACGTGAAGCACGGTGGCGCCAGCGTTGTAGCAGTCGACTGCCTTCTGCACCTGGTCCGCCATCGACACGGCGATGTCGTCGGAATCGCGCGGAAGGAAGCTGGGTGCGTAGGGCGCCACCTGAATGACCAGCGGATCCTGGCTTTCGGGCAGCAGGCTGTCGTCCATGAACTGCATGGTACGGTTCCTTTCAGTCGAAGGTTGAACTGTAGAAGGGGTCGGGAAGCGGTCCGTCGCTAAGGCTTGTCGCTTCGCTGGCGAGCGTGTCGACGAGGCGCTCGCACATCGACACCATTTCTTCGAGCCTGGCGAGCAAGTGCTCGACGTCCGAGTGATCGGAGTCGGTCGAATCTGATCCGGACGCGCTCAAAACGGCTTGTCCCCGACAATGCCCGCGCGCTCCATTTTCCGGACGGCGGGCCAGTAATCCATCACCGCGTAATGCTGCGTGCAGCGATTGTCCCAGATGGCGACGCTATTCGGACGCCAGCGCCATCGCACCTGATACTCGGGGATCGCCGCGCGTGAGATCAGGTAATTGAGCAGGTGCGATCCGCCCGGCGAATAATCCTGTCCGTAGCGAACATTCCCGGACGTGTGAAAATTGGTGAAGTGGGTTGCAAAGCTGTTGACGAACAGCACCCTTTCGCCGGTTTCCGGGTGCTTTCGGACGACGGGATGCTCCGCGTCGGGAAATTGCTCCTTCAGGCCGTGACGCCTTTCGATCGGCATCCGAGCTCCGAACGTCGCCTCGATCGAGTGGCGCGCATAAAGCCCGTCGACGCATTCTTTAACGTGGTCAGGGAGGTCCTCGTACGCTCGACCCATATTCGCCCAGACGGTGTCACCGCCAACAGGGGGGCACTCGAGACACCGAAGAACCGCGCCAAGCGGCGGCTTCTCGCGCCAGGTCGCGTCGCAGTGCCAGGCATTTTCGAAATGCTCGGGCGGCGAATCGAGGTCCTTGTAGATGCAGACCAGTCCCGGATGATCGGGATCGCTTCCGGCGACAGGATGATCCTCCAGAGAGCCGAAGCGGCTCGCGAAGGCGACATGCTCGGCCTTGCTGATCTGCTGATCGCGCAGAAACAGCACCTTGTGATCGAGGAGGGTCTGGCGGATCTCGCCGAACAGATCGTCGTTCACGATCGCCTCGGCGAGGCTGACGCCGCTCAGCTCCGCGCCGATATGCGTGGTGAGCTTGTCGATGCGCATCAGATGACGAAGATCGAGGAGCCGGTAGTCCTTCCGGCCTCGATGTCCCTGTGCGCCTGCACGGCTTCGTCCAGATTGTAACGCTGATTGATCTCGATCTTGATCAGTCCGCTCGCGACATGGTCGAAGAGCGCGCCGGCAAGCTCCGCGCGCTCGGTGGGGTTGGCGATGTAATCGGCGAGCGCCGGACGGGTGAAGTAGACCGAGCCCTGGATCGCAAGCTTGAGCGCGTCGATCGGCGGAAACGGTCCGGAGGCCGTGCCGCAGCCGACGAGCACGCCGCGACGCTTCAACGATTTCAGCGAGGCTTCGAACGTATCCTTGCCGACCGTGTCGTAGACGGTCGTCGCGCCTTCTCCGTCCGTCAGCTCGCGAACGCGCGCCGCGACATCCTCTTCGCGGTAGAAGATGATCTCGTCGCACCCATGCGCTTTGGCCTTTGCCGCCTTGTCGAGCGTCGACACGGTGCCAATCACGCGAAGACCAAGGAGCTTTGCCCACTGCACGGCGATCAGGCCGACACCGCCTGCAGCGGCGTGGATCAGGATCGTGTCGCCGCTCTTCATCCACGGGTTGGTCTTGAGCAGCCAATAAGCGGCGCTCAGCCCGCGCATGGTCATCGCCGCAGCCGTCTGATGATCGATGTCGACCGGAAGCTTGATCAGCGACTGGATCGGCATCACGCGCTCGGTCGAGTAAGCGCCAAGCGGGCTTCCGGTATAGGTTACCCGGTCGCCGACCTTGAAGCCGTTCACGTTCGAACCGACGGCCTCGATGACTCCCGACGCCTCGACGCCCATGCCGTTCGGAAGCGGCACCGGATAATAGCCCTGGCGGAAATAGGTATCCGCGAAATTCATCCCCACCGCGAGGTGGCGGATTCGGACCTCCCCATCCTTGGGGTTGCCGACCGGCTGCTCTTCGACCCGAAGCACGTCCGGGCCGCCGGCCTCATAGAAGCGTACGACTTTTGCCAATGAAGTTCCCGATTGAAATTTCGGCGCGGATTAGCACTAGTCTTCCCGCCCAATTATCGGGATTGCGACAGCCCTTGGTCACCTCGCGACATTCGCTGAGCAGCCACCAGGTCGTCCGGGCGGCGGCTCTGACCGGCTATTTCGAGGTGGCGGAGGAGCTGCGGTTGGACGTGGTGCCGCTCCTGAGAAGCGTCGGCCTAACCCGGACGATGCTCGCCAACCCCGAGCAGATCATCCCCGCACGCTCAGTCGTGCAGCTATTGGAGGACAGCGCGAGCGTGTCGGGCTGCGAGGCGTTCGGCCTCAGAATGGCGGAACGGCGCCATCTCGCGGACCTGGGGATGGTGAGCGTGCTGATTGCCCATCAGGTCACGCTGCGCGACGCGCTCGACGTGCTTGCCGAATACCGTCATCGCATAAACTCAAATCTCACTCTTCAGATTGAAGATTGCGGAGACACAGTTTTCCTGCGCGAGCACCTCGGGCTCAACCCGCCGATGGTCTCGCGCCAGTCGAACGATCTCTCGCTCGGGGTTTTGTATCAGATGTGCCGCGCGGTCATGCCGCCGGGATGGCGACCGCAGTGCATCAGCTTCAGCTACGAGCGGCCCGCTCCGGCAGACCGCGGCGCCTACGATCGGCTGTTCGATTGCGCGCTCGAGTTCGGATCGGACTTTGACGGGCTAGTCGTCGACAAATCAGACCTCGTGCAGGAAAATCCTCGCGCCGACGCAGCGCTTGCGAGCCACGCGCGGCAACTTGTGGCGGCGATCATCGATCCCGGGGCGCGTACGATCCCGGAGGAGGTCGAGCATTCGATCCGCCTGTTGATGCCGATCGGCCGCGCGAGCATCGGCGAGGTCGCCCATGCGCTCGGCAGCAACGTTCGAACGCTGCAACGTCAGCTGGAGCGCGACGGCGCATCGTTCAGCGAGTTGCTCGACCGGGTTCGCGTTCAGGAGGTCAGCCAGCATTTCACGAACCGGCGCCTTAGCCTGACCGACGTCGCTCATCTGCTCGGCTATTCGAGCCTATCGTCATTCAGCGCCTGGTATCGAGGGCGGTTCGGGGAAACGCCGAGCGAAATGCGGCGGAAGGCCGTCGTCAGCGAGAAAGCTTAAGGGAAAAGCCCTGGCGCCAGGGGTTAGACTGCGCCAGGGCTCCCCTCCCCCCGAGAGGGAATCAGTAGCGTACCGTGAACGATGCTCCGACCGTCTGCGGCTCGCCGTGCAGCGGACGGATCGCGATGCTCCCGGTATGCAAGCTGTTCTGAAGGCCGAGCGGGCCGGCCAGGACCTGGTAAAGATCGCCTGCGGAATAATATTGATTCAGCAGGTTGTCGCCGAACAGGGAGAAGGTCCACCGGTCGTTCGGACCGTTCAGGCTGATGCGCGCACCCAGCACCGCATAGGCGGGCTGGATCGTTTGCGGATTGGCGTCGGTGACAATGCCGACGAACTGCTTCGAGAAGAAGGACAGGTTCGACGTCGCGTCGAAGGTCAGGCCGCCGTAACCGACCGACCCGCTGTAATCCACGCCGATGCGGCCGGTCCACTTGGGCGAAAAGGTCGCGGGCTTGCCTTTCAAGTCCTGGCTCTGGCCCTGGTGCGGAAGGTCGACACAGGGAGGCGGAACAACCCCGCTGATCTTCGCGCAGCCGGGAGGGCCCGCGGCGTTCGGATAATTGGTGAACTCCGAATCGAGGTAAGCGACGCTTGCGAACAGCCCGAGATTGCGGAACGGACGTGCGACGCCATCGAACTCGAAACCCTGCTGGCGAAGGTTGCCGACGTTGCGGACGGTGAAGCTGGTACCGTCGAACGAACGGTCCTGATAACCGCTGATGTCCATGCGATAGAAGGTGAGGTTCGCGGTCAGCGCGCGATTGAGCCAGGATGTCTTGGCGCCGAGCTCCCAGTCGCCGACCGTCTCTTCCCCGAATACGCGCTGGGTCGGATCGGAAACGACCTTGGGTCCTGTCGGCGTCTGCACGATCACGTTGGTGAGCGCGGGCGATCCGCCGCCTGAATTGTATCCACCAGCCTTGTAGCCGGTCGAATAGCTGCCAAAGAACAACAGATCCTTCGTCGGCGTGTAGTTGAGACCGAGGCGGTAGGTGAACTTGCCCTGGTTCACGTCCGGCAGGTCCACGTCCTCGGGCGCGCGGAACGGCACGATGAACGGATTGGTGACCGTCTCGAGATAGTCGCCGTGCTTCTTGTCCTTGGTGTAGCGGCCGCCCACCGTCGCGAAGATCTCGTCGTTCAAATGGACGTCGCTCTGCGCATAGGCCGCGTAACTGTGCACGGTCTGGTGGACAAACTGATTGGCAGCATCGTGACCTCCGTTGGACGTCAGGAAACCGTTGCAGGCGTTGCGTACCGGGCCCTTCGCCACGAGCGCGTTGCAATATTGCGCGTTCATGTGGAGGTGCTCTTCGAGCTCGTACTTCTCACCGAAATAATAGAGGCCGGCGACCAGGTCGAAGTGGCCGTCAAACCATTGCCGTTTCGGTGAGATGAACTGCAGCTCGTGATCCTGGCTTTTCGAGCTGTAGACGCCTGTCCGTGAGGCGATCTTCGCAGGCGTGAAGATCACGTCGCCGTCGAGCTGGTCATTCTTCCAGTCGCGATAGCTGTCGATGAGCCTCAGCGTCGAATCGCCGACCGACCAGCTGAGGATGCTCGAAAGTCCCCACTGGCGGTCATCCAGGTCAGCCGTGACGAACTGGTTCATGTTGTTGTCGTGCGTATTGGTGTCGGGCAATTGTCCGCCCAGGCGCAACTTCAACAGCGCAAGATCCTTGGGGTCGACGCTGCTCGCGTCGAAATCCAGGTTGGCGATTCCGTCGCCGGTCGTTTTCGAATAGTCGGCGCGCGCGATCCATTCGATGGGTCCGGCATCGACCCGGAAGCTCGCACGTCCCTGCGTGTCGTCGTGGCCGCCGTACCGCTTCCCGTCCAGGTTGTTGCGCCAGTAGCCGCCGAATGTCTGGCGAAGTGCGGCAACGCGGAGCGCTGCGTGATCGCTGACCGGCACGTTGACGTAGCCGTCGAGCTTGAATCGGTTGCCGGTCCCCGCCTCGCCAGTAACTCGCGCCGACAGATCGTTCTTCGGAGTTGCCGTAACCAGTGACAGCGCGCCGACGCTGGCGTTGCGGCCGAACAGCGTGCCCTGCGGCCCGCGCAGAACTTCGATCCGTTCCATGTCGAGCAAATTGCTGACGATTGCGCCCGCGCGCGGGACATAGACACCATCCACGAAGATCGCGACGCTCGGCTCGATGGCGGTATTGCTCGCGGCGCCGATTCCGCGAATGGCGACGCGGAGATAAGTCGACTGAACGCCCTTGTTCGTTTGGAAGTTGGTCGCAATCTTCGGAAGGTCGGTGACCGTCAGCACGTTCGACTTGACCAGTGTCTCGCCGGAAAAGGCCGCGACCGAGATCGGGACCCGCTGCACGTTCTCCGACCGCTTCTGCGCGGTAATCACGATCTCCGTGTCGCCTGCTGCATTTGCGTTCGGCGTAGTGTCGGTTGCGGGCGCGGATTGTGCGGACTGATCAGCCGCTGCGGGTTGGGCTGCGGCCGCCGGTGACGAACACAGAAATGCCGCTACTGCCGCCGCGCTGACGCAGGCAAGATAATGCTGACGACGAATCACCCTTGGTTCCCTCCCCGAAATGGGGACGGACACTTAGACAGGTCAGCGCGGCCATCTTTCCGTTACGCGTCAGCAACTTTCGGAATCGCGTCAATCGCCATTTTGCGGAGTTTCACTGAAGCTTGCCGCTCGCTTCTCTCAGCTTGGTCGCCAGCCCCGCAGCATTCCGGGGCGATGCGCAGGCGACGAATACAGTATCGTCGCCGCAGATGGTGCCGACGATCTCGGAAAGATCCGATTGGTCGAGAACGACGCCAATCATGTGCGCGGAACCCGGCGGCGATTTGACGACGACGAGGTTCGACGCTGTGTCGATCGACCGCACGAAGTCGCGCAGCACTGCTGCCAGTCGCGGGCCGGCCGGGGCCGGGACTTGCTCCGGGAGGGCATAGCCGAGCTGCCCGCCGCGGCGGACCTTCACCGCTCCGATCTGTTCTAGGTCGCGCGAGATCGTCGCCTGGGTCACTTCAAAGCCGAGCCTCGACAGCCGCTCCGCGAGCTCTTCCTGCTTGGCGAGCGCGCCGCCTCGAATCAGGTCCGCGATCGCGCGCTGCCGCCGTTCCTTCGCATCAGCCATGCGTATTATTATGCATTCACTTGCATAATTATGCAATCCAGCAGATAGGGCGGCCCCTCATGATTCGAACGGCGATCTTTGGAGCCTCCGGCTATGTCGGCGGCGAGTTGCTGCGGCTGATGGCCGCGCACCCTCAGCTCGCGCCCGCCCGACTGTTCGGCGAAAGCAAGGCGGGCCAACCGCTTGCAATGGTCCACCCGCACCTCGCGGCCGCCTATCCGGATACGGTGGTCGAGCGCTTCGACCATGCGTCTTTAGACGGGATCGACCTGGTCTTTGCCGCACTCCCGCACGGGCACAGCCAGAGGCTCGCGAAGACGATTCTCGACCGAGGCATTCCTCTCGTCGACCTCGGCGCCGATTTCCGCCTCGACGACGCAGCGACGTACGAGCGCTGGTACGGGCACGCACACCAGGCGCCGGAGCTGCTCGACCGCTTCGTCTATGGGATACCCGAGCTCAATCGAGAGTCGATCGTCTCCGCCAATGCAGTTGCAGCGGCGGGCTGCTACGCTACTGCGGCCATTCTCGCTCTCCGGCCTCTCGTCGCTGCAGGGCTGGTCGAGGCGAACGGCCTGATCGTCGACGCCGCATCCGGAGTCAGTGGCGCCGGCCGCGAGGCGAAGGAAGCCACGGGGTTCAGCGCGGTCGACGGAAGCTTCGCCGCCTACGGTCTGCTCACGCACCGTCACACCGCAGAAATGGAAATGGCGATCGGCGGGCAGGTGCTGTTCACGCCGCACCTGGTTCCGATGACTCGAGGCATTCTGGCGACCTGTTACGCGACGGCCGTCGCGCCCTGCGACCCGTTGGAGTCGTTAATACAAGCCTATGCTTGCGAGCCCTTCATCCATGTCACCGATCAATTGCCCGCGACGAAGTGGGTCGCAGGCTCGAACGGAGTTCAGCTCACTGCCCGTTATGATGAGCGTACCAGGCGCGTCGTCGTGCTCTCGGCAATCGACAATCTTGGTAAGGGCGCGGCGGGACAGATGATCCAATGCGCCAATTTGATGCTCGGCCTCGATGAGAGCGCCGGGCTTACGGCAATCGGAGTTTATCCATGAGTGTGACCGCCGCAAAAGGCTTTGTTGCGGCCGGATGCCACGCCGGCATCAAGCGGCGGCGCTTCGACATGGCGTTGATCGCCACCGACGATCGAGCGCCCGTCGCTTGCGCGGCCGTCTTCACGCAGAACAGGTTTGCAGCGCCGCCGGTCGAGCTCGACCGCGCCACGCTGAAGGCCAATGGCGGGGTCGCCTCCGCGGTCATCGTAAATTCGGGCAATGCAAATGCCGGGACGGGCAAGCCGGGCTATAAGAATGCGCAGCTGATGGCAGCGGCCACGGGCGACGCGCTCCACGTCGCCAATTCCCATGTCATGGTCTGCTCGACCGGGATCATCGGGACTCCCTTGCCGATGGAGCCGATCCTGGCGGCGACGCCGAAACTTGCGAAGAAGCTTTCGGTCGATGGATCGCACGACGCAGCGCGCGGCATCCTCACTACCGATCACGAGCCCAAGGAGGTCGTGATCGAAGGTTCCAACTTCACGGTCGGAGGGATGGCGAAAGGGTGCGGAATGATCGCGCCGAACATGGCCACCATGCTGGCGTTCCTGACGACCGACGCGGACGTTCCGCGGTCGGTGCTGCAGAAGGCGTTGAAAGTTGCTGCCGACGCGACGTTCAACACGCTGAACGTCGACGGCGCCATGTCGACCAATGACACCGCCATGCTGCTCGCCTCCGGCCGGCGTGGGAAGGTGGATCACGAAGAGTTCGCCGAAGCCGTGCTCGAGGCCTGCCGCGATCTCACCATGAAGATGGCGCGCGACGCCGAAGGGATGACGCGGATCGCGCATCTCACAGTGACGGGCGCGTCCAACGATAATGAAGCGCGCGCCGCAGCCAAGGCGATCGTCGAGAACAATCTCGTCAAATGCAGCTGGTATGGCGGCGATCCCTATTGGGGCAGGCTTCTGGCTGCCGCTGGATCGATCGGAGTCGAGCTCAACGTGCCAAAATCGCGCGTCAGCTATGGCGGGATCGCGGTGGCGAAGGCCGGCGTCGGCATCGATCATGATGGGACCGCGCTCGCCGAGCACATGATGGGCGACGAAGTGCAGATCGAGGTGCACCTTGGCGCCGGGCAGGCATCGGCTCGGATGATCGGGATCGACCTTGGCCCGGGCTACATCAAGGAAAACAGCAAGACGTCATGAAGATCGTCCTGCTCCCTTCCGAGATTGCGACCGTGCTCGTGGAGGCCCTCCCCTACATTCGCCAGTTCGCGGGCAAATCCATGGTGGTGAAGCTCGGCGGAGCAGCGATCGACCGCGAGAGCGACCTCGCGCTCGCGCAGGACGTGCTTCTTCTGCGGAGCGTCGGCGTTCGCTGCGTCCTCGTCCACGGCGGCGGACCGCAAGTGGACGCCATGCTCCGCCGCGTCGGCAAGGAACCCGAGTTCAAGGACGGGCTCCGGGTGACCGACGCGGACACGCTGGAAATCGTTAGGATGGTCTTGGTGGGGAAGATCAACCGCGATCTGGTCGCTACCATCAACAGCCAGGCCGGCAACGAGCCAGTCGCTGTCGGCATCTCGGGTGAAGACGCCGGACTGTTGACCGTGACTCCGGTCGACAAGTCGCTGGGATTCGTCGGCAACGTCACTGACGTCCGCGCGGAGCTTATCCATCGCCTGCTCGACGATGGCCTGACGCCGGTGATCTCGACGATCGGCGCGACTCCCGACGGCCAGCCCTACAACGTCAACGCCGACGAGGCCGCACGCGCGATCGCGGTCGCGATGGGCGCAGAAAAGATCGTATATCTAACCGCCGTCCCCGGACTGCTCGAAGACGCGAGCGACGAGAGCACGCTGATCCCGCGCCTGACCTCGTCGGAGCTTCGCAAACGGATCGCGCACGAAAGCGTCGGCAAGGGCATGATCCCCAAGCTCGGGGCCTGCGCCGACGCCGTCGACCAAGGCGTTGGGTTTGCGCACATTATCGACGGGCGCGTTCAGCACTCGCTGCTCATCGAGCTTCTTACTGATCATGGCGTCGGGACGATGATCAAGAAGGAGAAGAGCTGGTGAGGCATCTTCTCTCGATGCGCGATCTGACCGCCGCGGACCTGCATGCGATTCTCGCCTTGTCCGAGCAGCCGGCCGCGCGTGTGCTTCAGGACAAGGGGGTCGCGCTCTATTTCGAAAAGCCTAGCGCGCGCACCCGCAACTCGATGGAGCTGGCGGCGGCGCAACTCGGCGCCCATCCCGTCTATTTGCAGCCGACGGAGCTCGGCATCGGCAGCCGCGAGAGCGTTTCCGATGTGACGCACACCCTCGCCTGCTATCACGCAATCATCGCCGCGCGTGTGTTCGATCATTCGCTACTGGAGCAGATGGCGGCGGTCGGCGCCGCGCCCGTGCTCAACATGCTTTCGGGGACCGACCATCCTCTGCAGGCGCTTGCGGACCTCCTGACCATCAAGCAGCTTCTCGGCCGGCTCGAAGGCGCCCGCATTGCATTCGTCGGGGAAGGCAACAACGTGTCGCGCTCGCTCGCCGAAGGTTGCGCGCTCGCCGGAGCGGAGTTTGTGATCGCTAGCCCCAAAGGTCATGGCTTCGCGGGGTCGGTCAGCGACCCAGAAGAAGCCGTCGAAGCTGCCGACATCGTCTATACTGACGTATGGGTGTCGATGGGCGGCGAAGACAGCGAAGAGCGCCGCGCCACGTTCGAACCCTATCAGGTCGACGAGGCGCTGATGACCCGCGCTCCCAATGCCTGGTTCATGCACTGCTTGCCCGCTCGCCGCGGCGAGGAAGTCACTGCGCCGGTCATTGACGGCCCGCGCTCGGCGGTCTGGAAGCAGGCCGAAAACAGGATGCACACGGCGCGCGGCGCCATGCTTTGGATGTTGGAACAAGCACAATGACGAACGAGAAGATGAAGGTTGTGCTCGCTTATTCGGGCGGGCTCGACACCTCGATCATCCTCAAGTGGCTGCAGTCCGAATATGACGCGGAGGTCGTGACGTTCACTGCCGATCTCGGACAGGGCGAGGAGGTCGAGCCGGCGCGGCGCAAGGCCGAAATGCTCGGCGTCCGGCCGGAGAACATCTTCATCGAGGATTTGCGCGAGGAGTTCGTGCGCGACTTCGTGTTCCCGATGTTCCGCGCCAATACGCAATATGAGGGCGACTATCTGCTCGGCACGTCGATTGCCCGGCCGCTGATCGCCAAGCGCCAAATCGAGATTGCGCGCAAAGTGGGCGCCGACGCAGTGTGTCACGGCGCGACCGGCAAGGGCAACGACCAGGTCCGCTTCGAGCTCGGCTATTATGCGCTGGAGCCCGACATCAAGGTGATCGCTCCGTGGCGCGAGTGGGAGTACCAGAGCCGCGAGGCGCTGCTCGACTTCGCCGAAAAGCATCAGATCCCGATTGCCAAGGACAAGCGCGGCGAAGCGCCCTTTTCGATCGATGCAAACCTGTTGCACTCGTCGTCGGAGGGGAAAGTCCTGGAAGACCCGGCAGCGGACGCTCCGGAGTACGTGCACCAGCGCACGATTTCGCCCGAGGACGCGCCCGATAATGCGACGACCATCACCGTCGATTTCGAAAAGGGCGATGCGGTCGCAGTCAATGGCGAGAGGCTCTCGCCGGCAGCATTGCTGACCAGGCTCAACCAGCTGGGTCACGACAATGGCATCGGCCGCCTCGACCTCGTCGAGAACCGCTTTGTCGGGATGAAGTCGCGGGGAGTCTACGAAACGCCCGGCGGCACGATCCTTCTCGCGGCTCATCGTGGGATCGAGAGCATCACGCTCGACGGCGGCGCCATGCATTTGAAGGACGAGCTGATGCCGCGCTACGCGAGCCTCATCTACAACGGCTTCTGGTTCGCACCTGAGCGCGAGATGCTCCAGGCGGCGATCGACAAGAGCCAGGAACATGTCTCCGGACGCGTCACAATGAAGCTCTACAAGGGCAATGCTACGGTGACCGGGCGGGAGAGCGACCAATCGCTCTACGACCAGGACCTCGTCACGTTCGAGGAAGACAGCGGCAGCTACGACCACCGCGATGCAGCCGGGTTCATCCGCCTGAACGCGCTGCGGCTGCGCACGATCGCTCAGCGGGCTCGCCGCAACTCCTGAACGTCATCCCGGCCTTGAGCCGGGACCCGTCTTTCTTCACGCTGAAGAAAGAAAGAAGGCCCCGGATCAGGTCCGGGGTGACGAGTTAAGCTCTTCCTTTGCCGCTGCGATCTGTTCTCGGACCCGCTCCGGAGCGGTTCCGCCATAGCTCTTGCGACTGCGAACGGAAGCGTCGACGCCAAGGACCTCGAATATGCGTTCGTCGATGCGGGCGTCGATATCGTGGAGCGAATCAAGCGGCAGGTCGGCGAGGTCGCAGCCGCGCTCTTCCGCCAGCTTCACGGCGCGCCCGGTAACGTGATGAGCCTCTCGAAAGGGCACATCGGCTTCACGTACGAGCCAATCGGCAAGATCGGTCGCGGTGGAGAAGCCCTGGGCAGCCGTCGCGCGCATCTTTTCGGGCACGAACTCGACAGCCTCCACCATTCCCGCCAGCGCTTCGAGTGAGAGCATCAGCAGGTCGCGAGCCTCGAACACCGGTTCCTTGTCGTCCTGCATGTCCTTCGAATACGCGAGCGGGAGGCCCTTCATCGTCGCCATCAGCGACGTAAGCGCGCCGAGGATCCGCCCGCTGTGCCCGCGCACCAACTCGGCGGCATCCGGATTGCGCTTCTGCGGCATGATCGACGAGCCGGTCGAATATCCGTCCGACAACCTCAGGAATCCGAACGGCGCGCTGGCCCAGATGATTAGCTCTTCGGCCAGCCGGGAGAGGTGGAGGCTGCACTGAGCGGCCGCGTACAGATAATCGAGTGCGAAATCGCGGTCGGACACGCTGTCGAGACTATTGGTGCTCGGCCGGTCGAAGCCAAGCGCGTCGGCCGCAGCGTGTCGGTCGATTGGGAAACCCGTTCCGGCGAGCGCTGCCGAGCCAAGGGGACTTTCGTTCATCCGGGCGCGAGCGTCCGAGAAGCGCGAAACGTCGCGGCGAAGCATTTCGTAATAGGCCATCAGGTGATGGCCCAGAGTCACCGGCTGCGCGACCTGCAGGTGCGTGAAGCCCGGCATGATCGTCTCCGCATGCTCTTCGGCGCGGCCAACCAGCACGCGCTGCAGGTTGCGGATTGCATCGATCATCTCATCGCAAGCAGCGCGCACCCACAGCCGGAAATCCGTCGCCACCTGGTCGTTGCGCGAGCGCGCCGTGTGCAGCCGTCCGGCTGCCTCGCCGATCAGCTCGCCGAGCCGGTGCTCCACCGTCATGTGGATGTCTTCAAGCTCGACCCGCTCGGGTACGCCGTCGCGCTCATATTCGGCGGCGATCCGGTCGAGCCCTTCGAGGATCTCCGCCGCGTCACCTTCGCCGATTATCTTCTGATCCCGAAGCATCGCTGTGTGCGCCTTCGACGCCGCAATGTCTTCCCGCCACAACCTCTTGTCGAAGCCGATCGAAGCGTTGATGCGCTGCATCAGCTCGGCCGGCTTCGTCCCGAAGCGACCGCCCCAAGTCCTCTGCGCTGGAGGTTCGTCGGACATCGCTCGCCGGTGCCACGCACCGCCACGAGCGTCAAATGCGCTTGCCGGGACGCCGCTTTGCAGCCATCGCCCGCCCGATGAACATTTGCGTTGTCGGGGCCGGCGCGATTGGCGGCTGGATCGCAGCCCGGCTGGCACTCGCCGGCAACGAGGTGTCGGTCGTTGCGCGGGGGGCAACGCTGGAGGCGATCGATACGCAGGGGCTGCTGCTGTCCGACCAGGGCGACACGCGGTGCGTTGCAGTCGCAGCTGCAACCGACCCGTCCATTCTCGGCGTCCACGACGTCGTCGTGATTGCGGTCAAGGCACCTGCGCTGCCGCAGATCGCACCCAAGCTCGAAGCGCTGATCGGTCCGGAAACGCAGATCGTGCCGATGCTGAACGGAGTGCCGTGGTGGTTCACGGACGATCCTTTGTGGTCGGTCGATCCCGAGGTGACCATCGCCGATGCCGTGCCTGTCGAGCAGGTCGCAGGCTGCGTCGTTCATGCCAGCTGCTATCGAAGCGCGCCCAATCACGTCGTGGTCAAACATGCCGATAAGCTCATTCTCGGCGAGCCCGGCGGCGGCTCAAGCGAGCGTATCGAACAGCTCTGCACCTTGTTCGTCAATTCCGGCATCCATGCCGATCAAAGCGAGAATGTCCGCCGCGCCATCTGGTACAAGCTGTGGGGCAATGCGACGATCAACCCAATGTCGGCATTGACCCGTTCCACGGCCGACAAATTGCTCGCCGACCCGGCCGTTCGTTCCTTCATGGCCGAGGCGATGGACGAGCTTGCGTGGGTAGGCGATGCGATCGACTGTCCGATCGGCGAGAGCGCCGAAGACCGCATGGCGATCACCGCGCGGCTCGGAGCGTTCAAGTCGTCGATGCTTCAGGACGTCGAAGCAGGACGCGCCATCGAGCTCGAGGCGCTTCTAGGAGCGCCGCGCGAGATCGCGGCCCGTGCCGGCGTGCCGACGCCGCAGCTCGACCGGCTTTACGCAATGACTCGGCTGATGGCGGAGAATCTGGAGCTTCTCTAGCCGCCAACGACGACGCGGCCGACGCATTCCCCAAAGCCGATCCGAACCGCGCCCTCGCCTTCGCACCAGGCCTTCAGCGTGATTTCGTCGCCGTCTTCGAGGAAGCTGCGAGTCTCTCCGGACACGAGCTCAACCGGCAGCTTCCCGCCACTGCTGATCTCGAGCAGCGATCCGAGACCGCCGTTGGAGTCGGTGGACAGCGTGCCGGTCCCGATGAGGTCGCCGGGCTGCAGGTTGCAACCGTTCGAGCTGTGATGAGCGACGATCTGCGCCGCGCTCCAGTACATCGCAGCGTCGGCCGATCCGCGAGAAAGGATATGCGGCGCGGCGCCTTGCCGCCGCATCTGCTCGGTCGTCAGCGTGACCTCGAGCCGGACCGCCAGCGCTCCGCTCGCCCGATCGCCAGCATCGTCGAGATAGGCGAGCGGCTCGGGGTCGCCCGCGGGCCGTGGCGGCATCGCCTTGCGGAAGGGAGCGAGCGCCTGCGGGCTGACCACCCAGGCGCTAACGCTGGTCAGGAAGTTCTTGGCGAGGAACGGCCCCAGCGGCTGATATTCCCACGCCTGGATGTCGCGCGCCGACCAGTCGTTGAGGAGGCAATAGCCGGCGATGTGTTCGGCTGCGTCGCCGACGGCGATCGGCGAACCGAGATCATTGCCCTCGCCGATCCAGATTCCGAGCTCGAGCTCATAGTCGAGGCGGCGGCTCGGCCCGTACTCGGGCGAGTCCGCATCCGGCGTCTTGCGCTGGCCACTAGGGCGCATGACCGGCTCACCGGATACCCGCACCGAGCTGGCGCGCCCGTGATAACCGATCGGGACGAATTTGTAGTTCGGCAGCAGTGGGTTGTCGGGCCGGAACTGCTTGCCGACATTGGTCGCGTGATGGATGCCGACGTAGAAGTCGGTGTAGTCGCCGACGACGCATGGCATGTGCATCCGGACCTCGGTCTGGCCGACCAGCTCAGGCTCGACGTCGTCGCGATAACGCTCGTCGGAGAGCAGCTCGGTCAGCCGCTCGCGAAGCCGGTCCTGCGCGCGTCGGCCGCGCGCCAGCCAAGCGTTGAGCACCGGCTGCGAGAGGTCCTCGCGCCAATCCTCGTCGAGGAGGTCGGCGATCCCGGTCAAGTCGAGCACATAGTCGCCGATCGCAACGCAAGAGTGCCGCCGCCGTTCGCCGACCGAGAAGATGCCGAGCGGAAGGTTCTGGATCGGGAAATCGCTGCCCTGCGCGGTATCGACCCAGGACTTCAACGCAGGATCGTTGGTGGCATCACCGATACTCACGGCAGCTTCGCCTTCGGGAAGCCCGCCCAGGCTTCGTCGTAATCGGACTGCGAGCGCTCGAGCGCCCACGGGGTCGGGCGGTACGGCCAGCAGGTCTCGACCATGAAGGCCATCGTTCCCTCGATCTTGGCCGGCTTGAGCTCTGCTTCGCTCGCCTTGCGCCAGCTTTCGACGTCGGGGCCGTGCCCGCTCATGAGGTTGTGAAGCGAGAGCCCGCCGGGAGCGAACCCATCCGCCTTCGCATCATAGGCGCCGTGGATCAGCCCCATCGCCTCGCTCATGACGTTGCGGTGGAACCAGGGCGGGCGGAAAGTGTCCTCGGCCACCATCCAGCGCGGCGGGAAGATGACGAAATCGGCGTTCGCGCGGCCATGCACGTTGCTTGGACTGGTCAACACCGTGAAGATCGACGGATCCGGATGATCAAAGCTGATCGTTCCGATCACGTTGAAGCGCGACAGCTCGTAGCGATAGGGCGCGTAATTGCCGTGCCATGCAACCACATCGAGCGGCGAGTGGTCCAGCGTGGTTGCCCACAACGAACCCAGCGACTTCTGGACGACTTCGGTCGGCTCGTCCCTGTCCTCGAACCGGGCAACTGGAATTTCGAAATCGCGGGCGTTAGCGAGCGCATTGCTTCCGATGGGACCGAGTTCGGGAAGGCGGAACGGCGCACCATGGTTCTCGGCGACATAGCCGCGCGCTTCGCCATCGACCTCGACCCGGAACTTGACGCCGCGCGGCACCACGCCGACCCAACCCGGCTCTAGCTCGAGCATGCCGAGCTCAGTCAGCACACGAAGCGCGCCCTGTTGCGGGATGATCAGCATCTCGCCGTCCGCATCTACGAAGACGCGGCGCTCCATGCTTTTCGATGCGCGGTAAAGGTGGACCGCGACGCCTTCGAGATCAGCGGGATCGCGGTTGGCGAGCATCGTCACCATTCCGTCGACGAAATCCGCTTCGTCAGGAAGGTCCTCAGGCGGATCCCAGCGCAGGCGGTTGGGCGGGAGCGGTTCCTTCACCGTGCCGGGCGCGAACAGGGTCGCGCCCTTGTAGCGGATGAACGGTCGATGGTCCGCGGTGGGCCTCATCCGGTAAAGCCAACTCCGCCGGTTCTCGTGCCGCGCCATGGTGAAGGCCGTGCCCGACAATTGCTCGGCATAGAGGCCGTAGGCGGGGCGCTGGGGCGAATTGCGCGCCCTGGGCAGCGCGCCTTCGACCGCTTCCGTTTCAAAATGTCCGCCGAAGCCGGTCATGTAGTGCGGCGCGTCCGTCATGGGCGGCGGCGTTACTGCCTCGGCCGTCCAAAAACAAACGGGCGCGGCCCGATAGAGCCGCGCCCGCGCCCGGGCGGGGACTCGCTACCCGCCCGCGCCTTTCGCATCACTCAGCTTTGGTTGACGTTGACGTCGATGCTGTTCGGAACGTTGACGTTGGTGCTGTGCCCACCGAGGCCGAGCTGGCCGCGGAAGAGATAGAGCAGCACCAAAACGACAATAATCAGCAAGACGACGGCAAGCACACCGCCACCGCCGCCACCGTTGCCAGTCTCGACCACCGTTGTGTGTTCGCGTTCCGTGCCGTTGTCATCAGCCATGGAAACTCTCCCTGTTGTCCCCTGTTATGTTGGCGAAACGAACGAACTTTGACGGAAGCGGTTCCGGGAAAGGCACAAGTCGATGAATGCGCGACATTCGCTCCTCATGGTTGTTGTTCTCTCGTCGTGCGGTCCGCAGCGCCAGCCGCAGGAAGCGCCCAGCAACTCCACCACGCCCGCGCTTCCGGTGCCGAGCGCTCGGCCAGGCGTGCAGAACGAAGCCTTGGCCGAGCCTGTGAGAAATGCTGGACCAGCGCCGCAGAACCAGGCCAGTCTCCCCGAACCGAAGGGGCCGATCGACCCCAAGAGCGTCGAGGCGGCCGGGCAGGTGGTCCAACATTATGGAGCGCTGCTTGAGCAAAATCGCCTCGCTGACGCGGCGAAGCTGTGGGGCGATGCCACCACTGCAGCCGAGTTTGCCCGAAAGCTCAACCATCCGAAGGCCCACATGGAGATCGGAGACCTGGGCGAAACCGAGGGCGCAGCAGGCTCGATCTACACGACTATTCCGGTCGTTTTTTACGGCGATGGGTTTCGCCGCCCCGCCGACGTGATCCTGCGCCGAGTCAACGACGTGCCAGGATCGACCGAGGCGCAGCGCCGCTGGCACATTGAGCGGATCGAGCTGAAGGCCCCGGCTTAGAAGCTGTTCAGCGCCGTACCGATGTTCTGCGCCTCATCGATCGCCTGATCGGTGTTGCCCGAGCTGTTGTTGTCCTGCGGTGCGGATCCGGCGAAGTCATAGGCGAACCAGATGATTCCGGCGGCCCACAGCAGGGCCATCCAGCGGCTCTTGAAGATCGTGCTGTTCTTCATCGGGATCATGCCGCGATTGTCTCGCTGCACGCTTAAGAATGCGTTGCCTGCTCCCGGTCCTCTTCGTGCTTCACTTCGCGGTAGGGGAATTGGTCGCGGATTCGAGTGTTGAAATAGATGCCTTTGGAAAAGGCAGAGCGGAAAGTGTCCGCTACTTCCTGCGGCACGTCGGAATAAACATAGCGGCGGCCGGTCGTGAACTCGACCCAGAGCTCTGAATTGTCAGGGCAATAGACGAAACGGCGGATGACCGAGGAGGGCATGAGCGCTGAACGCTTCAGGCCGCGTCTGGAGCCGACAGCTGACTTCTTCTTCGGCTCAACGCTCCCGCCATTCCGCCAAGGGCAAGCAACGCCCCGGCGATGGCCAGCGGAGTCCAGCGGTAATCCTCGAACCAGGTTGAAAGCCCCATGGCGATGATCGGCACGATGACGCTCGAATAGGCAGCCTTCCCCGGCCCGATCCTGCGGACGACCGGGTAATAGAGGCTGAAGGTAAGCACCGATCCCGCCAAGGCGAGATAAAGGAGACCCGCCCAATAAGCCGGGCTACCGTCGATCACGGGAGTTCCGCTTAAAATCAGGGCGAGGATCGCATTGATGATCGCTCCCGCGGCCATCGACCATGCCAGTAGGGACAAGAGAGGCAGTCGCCTAACCTCCGGGCGGGCCTGCATGACGGTAGCGGCGGATGCGCCGAGCATCCCAATGAGCGTGAGTCCAATCCCGGCCGCCACCTGCCGCGAGCTCGCCGCATGCTCTTGAAGCTCGTGGACGAACAGCAGGACGATCCCCGTCACGGCGACGAGCGAACCCCAGGCAAAGCGCACGGTGGGGCGCTGTCCGAGAAAGGCCCAGGCGAGGAGGCTGCTCGGGATGAGGAGCAGGGCGAATACGGTTGCGACGACACCCGACGTAAGGTGCCTCTCCGCGAAATAGACGGAATCGAGGTTCACGCAGAATTGCATGAAGCCGATGAAGAGCGCCGCGGCTATGCCCGCGGGACGGAGACGCAGGCGCTGCCCCTTCCACGAGGCAACCATTGCCATTGCCCCGGCCGAGATGGCGAACCGGTAGGTGACGGACCATAGCGGCGGAACGACGCCGAGCTGGCTTCGAATGACGAGCCAGGTCGAACCCCAGATGACAGTGAAGATTGTGAACGGAAGCGCGACCGAGCGGAAGCTCGAGCCCCCCTCGCCGCTCACAATCCGGCAATCGCCGCGGCGATGCCTTCGAGCGCTTCGCCTTGTTGGTCCCAGCTGGTGACCAGCCGTATTTCGCTCGGACCCCAATCGTAGAAGTCGTAGCCCATGGCGCGCAGGCGCGCGGCCTCGTCCGCAGTCACCGTCAAAAAGATCTCGTTCGCTTCGACCGGATAGACGAGGCGGTCCGGCGCGGCCTTCGCGAGCGCCTGCGCCGCCGCATTCGCCGCGCGCGCATTTTCGAGCCACAGCCCATCCTCGAGCATCGCCAGCAGCTGTGCCGCAAGGTATCGGCCCTTCGACAGCAGATGCCCCGCCCGTTTGCGCCGAACCGCGATCTCGTCGGCGAGCTCCGTCCTGAACAGGATCAGCGCCTCGGCGTTCAGGCCGCCGTTTTTGACGAATCCGAGCGACAATGCGTCGACGCCCGCGCGCCAGGTCATGTCGGCAAGGTTTTCGCCGGTCGTGGCGAGGGCGTTGGCCAGTCGCGCGCCGTCCACGTGCAGAGCGAGGCCATGCTCCCTGGCGAATTCGCCGAGCCGGGCGACTTCGGCGGCGCGATAGACGAGGCCATATTCGGTCGCGTTGGTGATCGAGATCGCCGCCGGCTGGACCTGATGCACGTCCTTGCGAATGGCATCGCACGCCGCGGCCACGGCATGCGGGGTGATCTTCGCGCCGTCGCCGTCGAGGAGGATGAGCTTGGCGCCGCCAGTAAAGAAGCCGGGTCCGCCGGCCTCGTCCACCTCGATATGCGCATCCTTGTGGCAGATGATCCCGCGATAGGGCGGGCACAGCGCCGCTAGAGCAAGGCAGTTCGCCGCGGTGCCGGTCGTCACCCAGAAGGCGCGCACTTCGGTCCCGAACAGCTCAGAGAAAGCGCCGTCGAGGCGGAGGCTGCGCTCGTCGCCGTCATATGCCGTGTCGAGACGATTCGCGTCGGCGATCGCCTGGAGCACCTTGGGATGCGCTGGTGCGGCGTTGTCGGAGAAGAAGCGCATGCCGCGCGAATGACGGCGGCAAGCGAGGCGGTCAATGCGAAGAAATGGTGCTGCCGGTGAGGATTGAACTCACGACCTCAGCCTTACCAAGGATGCGCTCTACCACTGAGCTACGGCAGCATTTTGTCCGAGAGAGGCGCGCCTATGAAGGCGCTCCCGACGCCCGTCAACCCGCTTGCGGACCGGGAGCGCGGGCGGCATGTGGCGCGCATGAGCGGCAAGGACAAGGAACGGGAGGAGCGGCTGGCCGCGGCGCTCAGAGCCAACCTAAGGCGCCGAAAGGCTCAAGCCCGCGAACTCGGCGCCGACGAAGAGAAGAAGGACGAAGCGTAGAGCGGCCGGCGCTCAGGCGTCGCGGTCCCTCATCGGCTTTTCGCCGAGCGCTTCGTCGATCCCGCCGGCAATCGCGTCGCCGATCCAGATGACGGCGCCGAGCACGAGGATGGCCAACACTAGCTGCAGTCCGGTAATCACGAATCGCCTCCGTGATTTCCGTTTATCGTCAATGCATTAAACTCGCAATTAATTCGTGATGACTAGGTTGTCAGATTCCGGGACGCGGGATCATCGGGGCCGGTGCGTGGTGCCCTTTCCCGTTGTGATGAACAAGGCGACCACCGGCTCATCGGCGTCCGCAGTGTGCCAAGCCCCGCGCGGGTTGATCGCATATTCCCCGGGGCCAAGCTCATGGCTTTCCCTGCCGCCGTCCGCCAGCTCCTGGTGAAGCGTCATATGCCCCTGAAGACAGCAGACAACTTCCTCGCCTACCGGATGCATTTCCCAGCTCGTCCACGGCTCCTCGAACCTGAAAAGGCTGACGATCCGACCTTCGTCGAGGTCGTCATGGTGCCGCTCGTCGTAACCGTCGTACCAGTCCATCCCGGTGAACTCGGGCTCGGCGACCGCCTTGGCGCCGAGCCCGAGATGGATCGGGAAATCGTAGAGCGACTTGCCCTTGGTCACTCGGCGCCCATCACGAACGCATTGAGCTTGTTGCCGTCAGGGTCGCGGAAATAGCCTGCATAGAAGCCGCCTCCGCGGTCGCCGGGAGCGCCTTCGTCGCTGCCGCCGTTGGCGAGTGCGATGTCGTAAAGCCGCTGGACCTGGTCCCTGTCGCTCGCCTGGAACGCAACCATGACGCCATTGCCGACCGTCGCCGGATTGCCGTCGAACGGGCGCGTAAGGCCAATCCCGGCGCCGCCGTCGGGTTTGCCCCAGGCGATGAACTGTTCGTTGTCCATCATCCGGCCGACGCCGAGCTCACCGCAAAGAGCATCGTAGAATCTGGACGACTTCTCGCGATCGTTGGTGCCGAGAGTCACGTAGCCGATCATTGCGCTTCTCCTCCGAGTCGAGTGGAGAACATTACAAGAACGACGTTATCCGGTCAAAGCGGAGCGCAAGCTTCCCGGAGCCATTCGAGGTCGCTGCCGCCAAGCGTCGGTCCGATCTTCGCCATGACGTGCGCATGGTAGCAGTTGAGCCAGACCAGCTCCTCGGGGTCGAGCATCTGGACGTCGATCAGCCGGCGGTCGATGGGAGCGAAGGTCAAGGTCTCGAAGCCGAGCATCTCCTTCTCCGCGCCCTCGATCTCGCGCGGAACGACCAGCACGAGATTCTCGATGCGGATGCCGTACTCTCCCGTCTTGTAATAGCCGGGCTCGTTGGAGATGATCATGCCCGCCTGGAGCGGCTCATCCCCGCCGGACTGCGAGCTTCCGACCGGCGAGATGCGCTGCGGACCTTCATGTACCGCGAGGAAGCTGCCTACGCCGTGGCCGGTGCCGTGGGCGTAATCGAGGCCGGCTTCCCACAGAGGCCGCCGAGCGAAACTGTCGAGCTGGCTCCCGCGCGTTCCCTTCGGGAAGCAGGCGGTGGCGATGGCGATATGACCCTTGAGCACGCGCGTGAAGCGGTCGCGCATTTCCCCGGTCGGCTCGCCGATCGGCACGGTGCGGGTGATGTCGGTGGTGCCGTCGACATACTGCCCGCCCGAATCGATCAGGTAGAGCGTGCCCTTCTCGAGCTTTCGGTTGGTCTTCTCGCTCGATTTGTAATGGACGATGGCGCCATTGGTGCCGGAGCCTGAAATGCTGTCGAACGAAAGGTCGCGTAGCTCGGGACTTTCGCGCCGAAGCGATTCAAGCTTGTCGGACGCGATCAGCTCGTCGACGTCGCCCTTCGGCGCTTCTTCGTCGATCCAGTGGAGGAAGCGGGCGATCGCCGCCCCATCCCGAGTCTGAGCGGTCTTCTGGCCGGCAATCTCGGCCGGGTTCTTGAGCGCCTTCGGAAGGATGGTCGGGTCGCGCAGCGGCAGGACCTTGGCGCCCGCCTTCTCCAGCGCTTCGAAGATCGCCGCGACGGCGCGCTCCGGATCGACGACCACGGTCTTGCCCTTGAGTTCGGTGAGGGCGCTCTCAAACTCGGATCGCTCGTGCAGGCGAACTCCATTGCCGAGGTGCTGGCGGACGTCCGGCCCGATCTTCTCGCTAGCGACGAACAGGTCTGCGGTACCGTCGGCATGGACCACGGCATAAGCGAGCGCGACCGGCGTGTGCGTCACGTCTGCCCCACGGATGTTGAAAGCCCATGCGATGGAATCGAGCGCCGAGAGAACGGCGGCGTCGGCGTGATGCTTCATCAGCCAGTCGCCGATCTCGGTCCGCTTTTCGGCCGCCGATTTGCCGGCATATTGGTCGGACTGCACGACGAGGTGTGCCTTCGACGCCTCGGGCCGGTCGGTCCAGATTTCATCGATGGGATTGCGCTCGACCGGGACCAGCTCGGCACCGCGGGTCGCTAGCGCCTCCTTCGCCTTCTTCACCCAGTCGCGCGTGTGCAGCCAGGGATCGTAGCCGATGCGCGCGCCCTCAGGCGCATGCCCCTCGAGCCACTGGGTCGTGCTCGTCTCGGGCACCGACTGGTAGCTCCATTCGGTTGCGCTGACCTGGCTGCGGACCTGCAGCGTGTAGCGCCCGTCGACGAAGATCGCCGCTTCCTCGGGAAGAACGACGGCCGACCCGGCCGAGCCCTGGAATCCGGTCAGCCACGCCAGGCGCTGGGCATAGCTTCCGACATATTCGCTCATATGTTCATCGGTGAGCGGGACGACGAAACCGTCGAGCTTCTCGGCCTTCAGTTGCTCACGGAGGGCCTTGAGGCGATCTGCATAGGTGGACATGGGCTAACTCCCTCGACGCTGAGCTAGTCCAACATGCGTCAATCTTAAAGAGGCGGGCCAGGCTGGCGCTGGATTCCGCCCAGACAGTCGATCCGCTCCTGGGATCATTCGTCCGCGCGGGATCAGTTGAATCCCTGATGGCAGCCCCGCGCCGCGCCCGTCAGATTCATGCCACGCACCAAGGGAAAGCAGCGGAAAAATGAACACGATTCGACATTCGCTTCTCGTCACGGGCCTCGTCGTCGTCGCCGCCGGCGTCGGTTCTGTCCCTCAGCAGGCCTCCGCGGCAACCGCCGCCCAGCTGAACGCGCAGGGCACCGCGGCGCTTCATCGGCTCTACGCCCAGTCGGACCGTGCCGTCAGATATGGCCGCGATGCCCACGCGATCCTGGTCTTCCCGAAGATCGTCAAGGCCGGCTTCATCGTTGGTGGGCAGGGCGGTGAAGGCGTGCTCTTCGTGCGCGGCAAGCCCGCCGGCTATTACAAGATCGGCGCCCTTTCCTATGGACTTCAGGCGGGCGGACAGTCGTTCAGCTACGCACTCTTCCTGATGAACGAGAAATCGATTGCCTATCTGCAAAAGAGCGATGGCTGGGCAATCGGTTCGGGGCCGAGCGTCGTCGTCGTCGACAAGGGCGCGGCCATGAGCACGACCTCCACGACCCTTGCGCAGGACGTCTACGCCTTCCCGTTCGGCCAGAAGGGGCTGATGGCGGGCATCGGCCTCGAAGGATCGAAGATCAGCCGGATCACGAAGTAGGCTTCGCCCCTTCCCGTAGCCGGTCTCCGCGCTAATAGCGCGGACATGGACAAGCCCGTCAGTCTCCCCGCCCCGCCAATCGCAGAGCAGCGGCCGTATAGCTACGAGCGCCACGGCGTCACGATCGAGGACCCGTGGCACTGGCTTCGCGATCCGAAATATCCCGAGGTCGATGATCCCGACGTGCTCGCCTACTTGCACGCCGAAAACGCCTACTTCGAGACATGGGCCGGACAGCACAAGGACCTGGTCGAGCAGCTGTTCGAGGAGATGAAGGGGCGTGTGAAGAAGGACGACAGCTCGGTCCCGATCCGCGACGGCGATTATCTCTATTGGTGGGCGTTCAAACCCGGCGAGCAGTACCGCAGCTGGTATCGCAAGCCCGTCTCAGGCGGTGAGGACGAGCTGATCCTCGACGAACCGGCTGAAGCGCATGGCGGCCATTATTTCCGCCTTGGCGCACTGGAAGTGAGCCCCGATGGCAAGCTGCTGGCGACTCTTGCCGATTATGACGGCTCCGAGCGGTTCCAGCTGCGGATCCGCGACCTGGCGACGGGCAAGGACACCGAGACGGTCACCACGGTCGGCATCGGACAGCCCGTGTGGAGCACCGACAGCGGCGGGATCGTTTTCACCGAGGTGAACGACAATTGGCGCAGCTACCGCGCGCGCTATCACCGGCTCGGGCGCCCGGCCGACGAAGACATCACGCTCTATGAGGAGACGGAGGAACTCGGCTTCACCGTCGGCATTTCGAGGTCGCACGACAGGAGCCTGGTCTTCGTTTCGACCGGGGACAATGCCACGAGCGAGGTTCGGTTCGTCTCGGCCGACGACCCCTCGCAGCCGCTGACGCTTATCTCGAAGCGCCAGCCGAACCGCGAATATCATGTCGACGCCGCGCATGGGAAGCTGTGGATCCACACCAACGACACGCATGTGAACTTCCGGCTCGCCGAGGCGGACTTTTCGGCGCCGGGCGAATGGCGGACCGTGATCGAGGGATCGGACCGGGTCTATCTGACAGGGGTCACCTCCTACCGCGATCATCTCGCGATCAGCAGCCGGGTGGACGGCCTCGACCAGCTCCTGCTGCGGACCTACGCGGGCGAGGAAATCCGGATCCCGTTCGACGAGGCAAGCTACAGCGCGTCGTTTGCGGGCAACCCGGAGTTCGCTCCGGACAGCTACCGCCTCGGCTATTCATCCATGGTCACGCCGGTGACGATCTATGATTATCACCCGGAGCGCGGCGAGCTCGAGGTTCGCAAGGTCCAGGAGATCCCTTCGGGCTATGACGCTTCGCAATATGCGACCGAGCGACTGACGGTCAGCGCGCGCGACGGCGTCCAGGTGCCGGTGTCGGTCGTGTACCGCAAGGGTTTCGAGAAGAACGGCGAGGGAAAGCTCTTCCTCTACGCATATGGCGCCTACGGAATCGCAATTCCGCCCGTGTTCAACGCGAATCGGATGAGCCTTCTCGACCGCGGCTGGGCATGCGCGATCGCGCACATCCGGGGCGGCGACGACCTCGGCTACAAGTGGTTCCTCGACGGCAAGCTCACCAAGCGAACGAACACGTTCAACGATTTCGTCGATGTTGCGAAAGGGCTCGCCGCGGCCAAGTTCACCAAACCCGGTCGAATCGCGATCAACGGAGGCTCCGCGGGAGGTGAGCTTATGGGAGCGGTGGTCAATTCAGACCCGCAGCTATGGGGCGCAGTCGTCGCCGACGTGCCCTTCGTGGACGTCGTCAACACGATGCTCGACGACAGCCTGCCGCTGACTCCCGGCGAATGGCCCGAGTGGGGCAATCCGATCACCGACGAAGTCGCCTTCCACTACATCCACAGCTACTCGCCGTATGACAATGTGTCGGCGCAAGCCTATCCGCCGCTGCTGATCACCGGTGGCCTGACCGATCCGCGCGTGACTTATTGGGAGCCGGCCAAATGGGCGGCGAAGCTGCGCGCGACCAAGACCGACAGCAACCTTCTGCTGCTGAAGATCAACATGGGCGCCGGGCATGGCGGCAAGTCCGGCCGCTGGGACAAGCTCCACGAAGTGGCGGAGACCTATGCGTTCATGATCACGCAAATGGGATGACCAACCCCGTATTCGAAATGAGGCTAACGGCGGGCCCCGAGCACATCGACGAGCTTGGGCACGTCAACAATGCGGTGTGGGTGCAGTGGATCCAGCAGGTCGCGGTCGCTCATTGGGAGGCGGTTGCCGACGCGGCGCACAAGGATTCGTACTTCTGGGTCGTGGTGCGGCACGAGATTGATTACTTGCGCGCGGCGCACCAAGGCGACGCCGTAACCGCCCGCACCTGGGTCGGCGAGGCTCCGAAGGGAGCGCGGTTCGACCGGCTGATGGAATTCACCGGCCTGGATGGGAAACTCTGCGTTCGCTCGCGGACGCAGTGGGCGATTATCGACAAGGCGCTTGGCAGGCCGATCCGGGTGCCGGCGGAAGTAATAGCGCCCTTCGTTTCGGAAGGGTAAGCACCCGGCCTATGAACCGGATCATCCTCTACGATTATTTCCGTTCCTCCGCCGCCTACCGCGTGCGGATCGCCCTCAATCTCAAGAAGGTCGAATATGAAAGCCGCCAGGTCGACCTTCGCGACGACGAGCAGAAGTCGGACGAATATCGCTCCCTAAATCCGCTAGGCCTGGTGCCGATGCTGGAGATCGACGGGCACCGGCTGACCCAGAGCCTTGCGATCATCAACTATCTCGACCTGCGCTTCCCAATCCACCCGCTGATCCCGGCCGCGGCCGCGGAGCGAGCGCATGTCGTCGCAATGGCGATGACGATTGCCTGCGACATCCACCCGCTCAACAATCTTCGCGTGCTCAAATATCTGAAGCACGAGCTCGGGCATTCACAGGAAGACGTCGACCGCTGGTACGCGCATTGGATCCGCGAAGGTCTTCCGGCGCTCGAAGCCATGGCAAAGCCCAAGGCCGGCAAGTTCCTGTTCGGTGACGCGCCTACGGGCGCCGACGTCTGCCTGGTGCCGCAGCTCTACAATGCGCGGCGCTTCAACGTGCCGATCGACGATTTCCCGACATTGCTCCGGGCCGAAGAGAATGCGAACAATATCGAGGCGTTCGCCGCAGCGCACCCCGATCGCCAGGAGGTAGCCGCATGAACCGCGTGGACAGCATGAGCCGAATGATCCCGGCCGGCGGGCCGCTGGAATCGGTCGACATTCCCTCCCTGGAGGGCAAGGTTAGCGACGAGGAATGGAACCTTCGGATTGATCTCGCCGCCGCATACCGGATGGTCGCCAGCTACGGCTGGGACGACCTTATCTTCACCCATTTGTCGGTGCGCATCCCGGGCCCTGAGCATCATTTCCTGCTCAATCCCTATAATCTCATGTTCGAGGAAGTGACGGCGAGCTCGCTGATCAAGGTCGACGTCGACGGCAATCCGGTCGAGCCGACTCCGTTCATCACCAATCCCGCCGGTTTCACCATCCATTCGGCGGTGCACATGGCGCGCGAGGATGCACATGCGGTGATGCACCTCCACACGCCGCACGGACAGGCGGTCAGCGCTCAGGGCGACGGACTGATGCCGCTGACTCAGGCGGCGATGCTGGTCCGCGAGGACCTCGCCTACCACGATTATGAAGGCATCGCCGTCGACCTCGACGAGCGCGAGCGGATCGTCGCCGACCTCGGACAAAAGAACCTGATGCTGCTGCGGAACCACGGCACGATGGCGGTCGGCGAGACGATCGGCGAAGCGTTCATCCGCCTCTACACGCTCGAGCGCGCGTGCCAGGCCCAGGTGATGGCGCTTTCCGCAGGCGACAATCTCAACAATCCGCCGCAGGGCGCTCCGGAAGTCGCAGCGCAGCAGGGTCAGATCGGCCTCAAGCTTGCCGGCAACTTTCTCGCCTGGCCCGCGCTCAAGCGAAAGGCCTACCGTCTCGATCCAGGCTTCGCCACCTAATCACTTTCCATATTGGAAAGTTTTCACTTGCCAGATCGGAAAGCGACGATTACGGCTTTCCAATCTGGAAAGTGAAAGGAATGGGGAATGGATCAGACGGAAGCGCTTTCGGCTTTGGCCGCAAAGAATGCGGCGGAAGCGCAACTCGCGCGCGCCTGCAACTGCCCGCCATGGCGGCACGCGGTCTTCGGCTTGCTGATGGGCGCGCTTGTCGCGAGCCCGGCATTCGAAATCGCGATCCGAATGGCGATCCTCGCAGCAATCCTGTGCTGCATTCCGATCATCATCCAGTCGGACCGCAAGCGGATGGGGATGTTCATCAACGGCTATCGGCGCGGAAAGACGCGCGTGGTCGCCATCGGGATCCTGGCGGTCGAGCTGTCGATGTATGCGCTCAGCGCTTATTACGGGATGGAGCTTCACAATATGGTGATCCCGCTCCTGCTTGGCGCCGCGGGGGTGCTGGTCGGCATCTGGGGCAGCATGATGTGGCAGCGGGTGTTCGTCCGCGAGCTCACGGCGTGACGATGGAGGTTCCCAGCGGATTCGACGCCGTCCTGCACCCACCGGCGCGGCTGCAGATCGCGGCGGTGCTCGCGCAGGCCCAGGACGCGGAGTTTGCGCTTCTCAGGTCAATTACCGGGGCGAGCGATTCGGTGGTGTCGAAGCATCTCTCGGCAATGGCGGATGCAGGATACGTCAGCCTTCGAAAGGCCGCCGCCGACGGCCGCCAGCGTACCTGGGCGAGGCTGACCTCGAGCGGGCGCGCGGCGTTTCGAAGGCATGTGAAGGCGCTGGAGGCGCTCGCGACCGCTGTTGCAAGCGGCGATGAGCGCGGGCACACCGAGGAGGTGACCGACACCCGGCGAACAGCTTGAGCCGAAAGGCCGCCAGCGTCACTGACTATCGCGCGCTCGCCAAGGCGCGGCTGCCGCATTTCCTGTTCGAATATGTCGACGGCGGTTCGTACGACGAAATCACGCTCCGACGGAACGTCGAGGACCTGCAAGGCATCGCGCTTCGCCAACGAGTGCTGCGCGACGTTTCGAAAATTGATCTCAAGACCAGCTTGCTGGGACGCGAATGGGCGTTGCCGGTCGGCCTGGGACCGGTCGGGCTCGCCGGCCTCTATGCCCGTCGCGGCGAGGTGCAGGCCGCACGAGCCGCCGCCGCGGCAAACGTGCCGCAGATCTTGTCGACGGTCAGCGCCTGTTCGCTTCGCGAGGTCGCGGCCTGCGGTCACGTCCCCTGGTTCCAACTCTACTTCGTCAAGGATCGCGGCTTCGTTGCGGACATGATCGCGACGGCGAAGGACGTCGGCTGCGCTGCCCTCGTCCTGACGGTCGACCTGCCAGTTCCAGGGTCGCGATACCGCGATGCGCGGGCCGCCGGCGGCGGGCTTCGGCGCATGAGCGAGCTGGTGAGCCGGCCCGGCTGGCTCTGGGACGTCGGCATTCGCGGGCGCCCGATCAGCTTCGGCAACTTGGAGCCCATCGTAGGAAAGCGCGCGCCGCTTGCCGATTTCCAGGCATGGATCCACGCCAATTTCGACGCTTCGGTCGGCTGGAAGGACGTCGACTGGGTTCGCAAGCAATGGGACGGTTCGCTGGTCATCAAGGGCATCCTCGATCCCAATGACGCCAAGCAAGCATTGGCCAACGGCGTCGACGCTATCGTCGTTTCGAACCACGGCGGACGGCAGCTCGACGGCGTGATGTCGTCAGCGCGAGCTCTTCCGGGGGTTGTCGATGCGGTGGGCGGGCGCATTCCGATTCTGGCAGACGGCGGAGTCCGCTCGGGTCTCGACGTCGTTCGCATGCTCGCGCTTGGCGCCGACTTCGTGCTGCTTGGGCGTGCCTGGGCCTATGCGCTTGCCGCGGCGGGCGAAACAGGCGTTGGCCATGTGCTGGGGCTGATTGAGGCCGAGATGCGCGTCGCAATGGCGCTGACCGGCCACACGAGCATTGCCGGGCTTGATCGGTCCGCACTCGCGTGAGGCGGCTCAGGCGACGTTCCTGATCGCCCCGCCCTCTTCCTTGAACAGCCGGTCGACATCGGATGAGGCCATCGGCTCGGCGAACAGGAACCCCTGCACAGACGAGCAGCCGTGAGCGCGAAGCTCCATCAGCTGTGCAGTTTCCTCGACGCCCTCGGCAGTTGTTTCGATGTTCAGCGCATTGGCGAGCTCGGTGATCGCGCGCACGATCGCGCTGGCGCCCTCTCGCGTGAGGAGGTTGTGGATGAAGCTTCGGTCGATCTTCAGCTTGTCGAACGGAAAGCTCTGCAAATAGCTGAGCGAGGAATAGCCGGTTCCAAAATCGTCAAGCGCCACGCGCACTCCGAGCGCGCGTAGCGCGTGCAACAGCCTCAACGTCGTCTCGCTGCCCTCGAGGAAGATCGATTCGGTAATCTCGACCTCGAGCCGGCCGGGCGCGAGGCCGCTCGCCGCCAGCGCGCGAAGGATCGTCTCATGAAGCGCTCCGCGGTGAAACTGGACCGGGGAGACGTTGACGGCGATCCGCACTTGCTCAGGCCAGCGCGCGGCCTGGGCACAAGCTTCGCGGATCACCCAGGCCCCGATTGGGACGATCAGTCCGGTGTCCTCGGCAACCGGGATGAAATCGACCGGCGAAATAAGGCCGCGCTTCGGATGGTTCCAGCGGATCAGGGCCTCGAACGAGCAGATGCAGTTATGCTCGAGATCGAACAGCGGCTGGTAGTGGAGCTCGAACTCGCCGCGGTCTACCGCGACCCTCAGATCGGACTCGAGCTGTCGCCGCTCCTGCGCCCGCTGGTTGAGGCTCTCCTCGAAGAAGGCATAGGTCCCGCGTCCTGCCTCCTTCGCCCGGTAGAGCGCGAGATCGGCGTTCCTTAGCAGCATCCCGCTGTCCCTGCCGTCGTCCGGCGCGATCGCGATTCCAATGCTGGTCGAAGAGACGATCTCATTGCCGTCGATCATCACGGAACGGGTGATCGCTCCGAGAATCTCGCGCGCGAGCCGGTCGATCGAATCGCGATCCTCGCCGACGCTCTGAAGGACGACGAACTCGTCGCCGCCTAACCGACCGACGAAATGTCCCCGAGCGGCGTGGCGCAGACGATGCGCAGTCTCGACCAGCAGTGCGTCGCCGGCTGGGTGACCGAGCGTGTCGTTGATCACCTTGAACTGATCGAGGTCGAGGCAGTGCAGCGCAAACAGGCTACCGCTGCCCTCCGACCCACGGAACAGTTGCTCGAGCTGCTGCTGAAACATGGTGCGGTTCGGCAGGCCAGTCAGAACGTCGTTGAAGGCGAGTTGCGTGATGCGTTGCTCGCGCTCAACGATCTTCCCAACCATTTCGTTGAAGCTGGTCGCGAGCCGCGCCAGCTCGTCGGTGCCCCGGACTCGGACCTGCACATGCTCTCCCGCGGCAAGGCGGCCTGCCGCTTCGTCGAGCCGTGCCAGCGGCCGCGTGATCCGGCCTGCCGCGCGCCAGGTGGCAAATCCCATGAGCAACAGGCCAAGCAACGTCATAACGGCAAGGCCGAGCTGAAGCTTGCGCGCGTCGGCGAGCGCCTCCGCCTTCGGATAGCCGAGGAGGAGGATCGCCTGCTCGCGACCGGAGAAGGTCGGTAGCGGCTTGGCGAGCATGATCGAATTTTCGCCGGCCACGCGCATCTCAAAGGTTCTGCCTCGGACATGCTGTTCGGCAATGCCGGCCGCCTGGCTGCTGAGCGCAGACATGCTTCCGGCGGCCTCGAACCAGCGTCTGTCGCTCTCGGCGAGGACCGCTGCACGAAGCGGGATTGCGGAGAGACGCTCAAGCCCCCGCATCTCGCGCGGATCGAGATCGGCGGCGAAGACGACCCAGCCGATCAGCGTCGGCGCCATGATCGGTGCGGCGACGAGCTGCCGCGGCCGTCCGGCAAGAACGGAAACTCCGGTGAGGCGACCGTCGTCCAACGGGTCCCACAGGCGCTCGCTTTGGCTGGCCGGGATCGAAGGATCGATTGCGGTGACCTTGCCGTCCGCACTGACGATGAAGGCACTTCGAACCTTGAGCCGCGCCGCCGCATTGCCGAGCGCCGACTGCATCGTCGCATGGTCTCCCGTCGCCACAGCCGCGCGGAATCCGAAATCGCGCGCAAGCAACTGCGCCGCGTTCTGGAGCTCGTGAGCGCGCTGCTGCCACAGCCTGTCATAGACGGCTCCCGACGATTGCAGCTGGCTTTCGACCCGCCGCGAGGTAGCGCCCGAGATGACCGTTGAGAGCGCCGCCGACACGACCAGCATCGCCGCCGCGAAGAGCAAGGCGAATTGGACCGTGAGGCGCGTGCTCAGCGATCGGAACGAGCGCACCGGTCAATAATCCATCGGCATCGTCGGCGGCGGCGGTCGCAAGCGGATTGAGAAGCTGGCGATGTGCTGTCCGGCGGCAATCGATTCTTGCATCAAGCCACCGGGTGCGCGCAGATAAGGGTGCCAAACGGTGAGGCGCGCAGGCGAATTCGGCGGGTCGAAGGCTACCAGCCCCTGGGCATTGGTGCGTCCCGTCCAGGTGCTGTCGGTGACGACGATGAACGCGCTCATCTGGTCGTGGATGTTGCAGCCGAGGGCGACCACCCCGGGCTTGTCGAAATGAACAGTTCGCGACTGGTCTTTCGCGAAAAGTTTCAGCTCGAACCTTTTCGCCGCCGAGAAGGAATAGACATGGTGCTTGGTGTTATCGAGGTTCGGGAAAGAGACGTCGGCCCCGACCGGCACGATGGTCAGGAAGGGATGGAATTGGAGGTTCTGCTGCGAGACGACGTACCGTCCGCCGGACTTCGGGGCGCGCGCGCCGGTGGAAGGATAGAGCGTGACCACGGCGTCGCGCACCGGCTTTCCGGCGGAATCCACCACGCGCACCGTTAGTGCCCCCGCGTTGAGCGGCGCGGACAGGGCCAGCCCCGCCGCGAATGCCAAGAGTCCACGCACCATGGGGTGAGGTTAAGCCAGGAACGGTAAACTTCCCGCCGCCCGAGATGGTTACCAGTGGATTCGGAACTCCGCCTGGAGCTGGGTCTGACGCTGGCGCGGCTCCAGGCCCACATCCTCGCGATCCTCGCGACGGCTTGAGACGTGGAGCAATTCGACGAGGCCGGTGAAATGCTCCCAGTCGCGCTTGCCGCAGATCATCGCGGACCAGCCGCTCTCGTCATAATCGTCGCCGACCACGCTGCCGCGATTGCGCGTGTTGAAAGCTTCGCCGCGTGCCGCCAGGCCGAACGGACCGAACGAATGGACGAGCATTGCGAAGGCCGAACGAAAGCGATTGTCCACCCACCGCCGGCCCTCCTCGGTGAAGCCCATGCGGGTATGGCCGGTGACCGCCTGGGCCTCGAGGCTCGTGCCCGCGCCGAAGTTCGCCACTGCGCCGACATTGGTGAACTGGGTTCGCCAGCCCCACTCATTGTCCAGGTTGAAATCTTCGGGCTCAACGCGATTGTCGTAATGGAACAGCTCGAGCCGAAGAGGAATGGGCGGCTGCCAGCTGGCCTTCGCATAATAGCCCGGCCGGCGGGCAAACCCCTCATGAAGATCGATCAATGGGTGCGTGTACGGCGCCTGATACTCGGCGATCTCGCCATCGAGCGGAGGCAGCGGCTGGCGGTTGAAGGCGAGCGTCGTGCGGTCGTGAAGCGCCCAGCCGCGGAAGGTGAGCAAGGTTCCCGACGTGTCGTTGGCGGCGAAGAGGGCCATCGTCAGGCGCAGCTTCTGATCGCCGGGCGAAACGGCGATCGTTCCTTCGACGGCGGCAGGACGAACCTCTTCGGCGATCCAGCTGTTGATTGCCGAGGGCGTAATCGAATCCGCTACGTGCCAGTCAGCGCCCTGATGCTCGAGGCTGACTGGCGGCCACATAAGCCCGGCGCGAGCGGTGAAGGACGTGACGCCGGAACCCCGCATCGGCCGGAAGCTCAGATAGGCCTGGCTTAGTCCCGCTTCAGTCCGCTGTCCGCCCTGGAGAGATCCGACCACGGTGGCGGAGAACGCCCAGCTGAATTGCGGCTGCCAGACGAGGTTCGCGTTGCCCAATTGTGGCTGGACCCGAAGGTCCCCGCCGCTGCCGGAGCGGAGCTTGCCGAAGCCGCCATCGGCCCAGCCTTTCTCGCCGCCGACCGCGACGAGCCGGACGTCGCCGCTGAGCTCGAACGTGTCGGGCGCGAACAGACTGAGATCGGACGCGGCCGCCGGCGCCGGCCAAAGCCCCGCGAGCGCGCAGCCGAGGGGCAGCGCGCTGCCGATACGCAGGCGTCGAACGGCGCAAGCCATGGGGTGGTGGCTAACGAATTAAGGTTAAAAGTCTGGACACTAACGCGCGTTAGCAGGCGCGCCGAATTGACGGTCCTGGCAGTCCCCCGGACCGCCAGGCTGCGTCAATGGTCGGGGAGAGAGGATTCGAACCTCCGGCCCCTGCCTCCCGAAGACAGTGCTCTACCAGGCTGAGCTACTCCCCGACCGGAACCCGCTTTAAGTGCGACGGAGGGTCGCGGCGGGAGCCAAGGCCGCGGCTAGATAGAGGGGGGTTCCGGATAGCGCAAGGCCACAATCAATGGCCCAGGACCTGCAGCCAATCCTTGTGACGCACGAACTTCTCACGAGGGCTGCCGGCGCGGGCGTTTGCGACCTCGGTCTCCTCGATCTTTCGCCAGTCATCATAGTCTGTCGGCATCACGCCGCGGCCTTCGAGCAGGCGCTTCAAGCCAGCCGCCCCTTCGCGCTCCCGGGAGCTTCCGGCCGGCATTGCCGCAGCGATCCGATCGGCAACTTCATAGCCGTCGGGTCGGTTCGTCCCGATCGTTCCGGAGGGCCCGCGCCTCGCCCAGCCGACGGCGTACAGGCGGTCCGAGATCCGTCCGCCCTCGTTGACGAACTTGCCGCCTTCGAACGGCACGTCCGGAATGGGTGAAGTCGAATAGCCGATCGCCGTGATCACCAGCGATGCGGGCACCTCGTAAATCTCCCCCGTACCTCGTGCCGAGCCGCTCTCGTCCAGCTCGGTTCGTTCGACGATGATCCGCTCGACCCTTCCCTCGCCTTCCAGCCGCAAGGGCTTCGCGAAGAAGTCGAAGACCATGTGCTTAGCCTTCTCCTGCGGCAGGTCAGCAAAACCGCGGAGCAGGGTCACCGACTTGCGCAAGCCGGGCTCGAGCGGGTTGTCGGCTTCGAGCGGCGGGAAGTCCGCTGAATCGACCGAAGGCACCGCCGCTTCGAGATGGCCCAGCTCGCCAAGTTCCTTCGGGGTCATGGCGATCTGATGCGGGCCACGGCGGCCGAGGATGGTGATCGTCCGGATCGCCGAATGGTCGAGCGCGTCGAGGGCATGGCCGACGATGTCCGAGCCCTCGAACTCATGGCGGGTCTTGGCGAGAATGCGCGCGCAGTCGAGCGCGACATTCCCGTTGCCGACTACCGCCGCGTGACTGCCGCCGAGAAATGGATCGAGGTCGGCGAAATCAGGATGGCCATTGTACCAGCCGACGAACTCGGCGGAGCCGACCACGCCCGGAAGGTCTTCGCCCGGGATTCCGAGGTTGCGGTCGTGCGGAGCGCCGGTCGCAAGGATGACCGCGTCATAAAGGTCGAGGAGCTCGGCGACCGAAACATCGCCGCCGACGGCGACATTTCCGATAAAGTCGACCCCCGCGCTCTCGGCGACCTTGTCGTAACGCTTGCTGACGGCTTTCAGCGACTGGTGATCGGGAGCAACGCCGAAGCGGATCAGGCCGTAGGGGACGGGGTAGCGGTCGAGGATGTCGATGCGTGCCTTATCGCCATAGGCCTTCTCAAGCGCCTCGGCGGTGTAAAATCCCGCCGGACCCGAACCGACAATGGCGAAATGCCGCATGACGCCTCCCGTCTATTTCAAGAACGGTAGCAACGCCTTTCCGGTCATGCCAGCGACGTCAGCCGCGATGATCTTCGAGGAGGACGCTGCCCTTCTTCTGGAGCGCGGCCTGGATCATCCCGGAGAACATGCCGAGCATCGGCGGCAGCAGCACCTTCAGGTGCACCTTGTCCTCCAGCACGTCGATCGCGGCGGTGACCGACTGTCCCATCGCCGCGACGTCGAGGTTCAGCTGGTCGCCGACCCAACCGCTCTGCACCTGCGCGCCGCCGGGGATATGCTCCTGGAGCTTGTGGACATTGTTCGCGATCCGTCGCCGCGCCTCGTCCTTGCCGAGCTGGTGCGGGAGATCGACTTCGATGGGCTGACTCATTGATGCGACGTGGCCCACCGTTCAGCGCTTTTCAAGGCGGGGCATAGGAGTATGATTCTGCTGATGAAGTTGCTCGCTCCGCCACTGATGCTGATCGCCGCTGCGGCAACCGCGCAGCCCGCGCCCACCGTTGCGCCTGTGCCAGCCGCCCCGGCGGTGTGGAATCCCGTCGCGCCCTACATCACCGCCGGTCAGGACGAGCCCGGTTATCGCTCCTGGTATCTCGCCGCGCCGTGGCGCGCGGCTCAGGTGAAGGCGCTCAACAACTATCTTGCGGCCAATCAGGTCGCGGGGATCCTCCCGACCTGGACGTTACTTCGGACTGCGACGTCCTGGCAGGAGTGCGGCGGCCAGCCGTTCGAGGTGCCGCCGGCAGAAGAATGGCCGCACATGGTCCAGACACTCCGCTACGTTCACGATTATGTCATTCCGACAGTCGGCCCCGTCGAAGCGGTCTCCGTCTATCGCAACCCAAACCTGAACAAGTGCGCGGGCGGCGCGCCCGAAAGCGCCCACAAGCTCGATTCAGCGATCGACATGGTGCCGCTGACGCCGATCGACCGCGTGACCCTGATGCGTCGGCTTTGCGGTGCGCATAGCGAGCACGGCGCGGCCTACAGCGCGGGGCTCGGCTTCTACGCGTACCTCCGCTTCCACGTCGACAGCACCAAGTTCCGCCGCTGGAACATGGATCCGGCCGTGGCCGCGGAATGCCCGCCCCTAATCCATCCCGAGGACATTGCGAGCGTCGGACAGCCGCTGCCCCAAGCGGCGGCTCCGGCCGCCGCTGCCGCAACAGCGCCTGCCGCTGCGTCGCCGACAGTCGTTGCGCAGCCGGCGCCGACGCCGGTACATACCCCCGAGCGAGGCCAGCCGCAGTAAGGCGACAAGCCTTGTGTTGCCTATCTGCAACACCATATCGGTGCTGAAGAAACTAGGGGTAACAGCAGATGGATTTTGAAAAGCTCACCGACCGCGCGCGCGGCTTCCTCCAGGCAGCCCAGACGATCGCCGTTCGGGAGCATCAGCAGCGGATCGCGCCGGCGCATCTTTTGAAGGCGCTGCTCGACGACGAACAGGGAATGGCGGCCGGGCTGATCAATGCGGCGGGCGGCGACGGCAAGGCTGCGCAACGCGAAGCCGATGCACTGGTAGCGAAGATCCCTACGGTGACCGGAAGCGGTGCGACTCAGGCTCCTGCCATGGACGGCGACACGATCCGCATCCTCGACCAGGCCGAGCAGATCGCGAAGAAGGCCGGAGACAGCTACGTCACCGTCGAGCGCATCCTGCTTGCGATGGCGCTGGCGAAGAACACGGATGTCGGCAGCGCGCTCGCCAAGGCGGGACTAACGCCGCAGAATCTCAACGCCGCGATCGACAAATTGCGCGGCGGCCGTACCGCCGACACGCAGGGTGCCGAGGATCGCTATGACGCGCTGAAGAAATATGCGCGCGACCTCACTGCAGCAGCGCGGGACGGCAAGCTCGATCCGGTGATCGGCCGCGACGAGGAAATTCGCCGCACGATCCAGGTGCTGGCGCGCAGGACCAAGAACAACCCGGTGCTGATTGGCGAACCGGGCGTCGGCAAGACCGCGATCGTCGAGGGCCTCGCGGTCCGCATCGCCAACGGTGACGTCCCTGATGGGATCAAGGACAAGCGCCTGCTCGCGCTCGATCTTGGCGCGATGATCGCGGGCGCGAAATATCGCGGCGAGTTCGAGGAGCGACTGAAAGGCGTGCTCGACGAGGTGCGCCAGGCCGAGGGCGACATCATCCTCTTCATTGACGAAATGCACACGCTGGTGGGTGCCGGGAAAGCCGAAGGCGCGATGGACGCGGGCAATTTGCTGAAGCCCGCTCTCGCGCGCGGCGAGCTTCACTGCATCGGAGCGACGACGCTCGACGAGTATCGCAAATATATCGAGAAGGATGCCGCGTTGGAGCGGCGCTTCCAGCCCGTCTTCGTCGGCGAGCCGACCGTGCCCGACACCATCTCAATCCTGCGGGGCCTGAAGGAAAAGTACGAGCTTCATCACGGCGTCCGCATCACCGATGCGGCCATCGTCGCCGCCGCCACGCTCGGCAATCGCTACATCACCGACCGTTTCCTGCCGGACAAGGCGATCGACCTGATGGACGAGGCTGCGAGCCGAATCCGGATGGAGGTCGAGTCCAAGCCCGAAGAAATCGAAAATCTCGATCGCCGCATCATCCAGCTGAAGATCGAGCGAGAAGCGCTCAAGAAAGAGCAGGACAAAGCGTCGAAGGACCGGCTGGCAAAGCTGGAGGAAGAGCTCGCGAACCTCGAGCAGCAGTCGTCGGAGCTGACTACGCGCTGGAAAGCCGAGAAGGAAAAGATCGCCGGCGAGGCCAAAATCAAGGAGCAGCTCGACGCCGCCCGGATCGAACTCGAGCAGGCGCAGCGCAACGGAGACCTCGCCAAGGCTGGCGAGCTTCAATACGGCCGAATCCCGGAACTGGAAAAGCAGCTGAACGATGCGCAGGCCGCCTCGAAGGGCGCGATGCTTCGCGAGGAAGTGACCGACCAGGATATCGCCGCGGTCGTCAGCCGCTGGACCGGAATTCCGGTCGAGCGAATGATGGAAGGCGAGCGCGAGAAGCTACTCCAGATGGAAGCCTCGATCGGCGCCCGAGTGATTGGGCAGGAGGACGCGGTGAAGGCCGTCTCCGCGGCGGTACGTCGGGCACGAGCAGGTCTCCAGGACCCCAACCGGCCGCTCGGATCATTCCTGTTCCTCGGTCCCACCGGCGTTGGAAAGACAGAACTGACCAAGGCGCTCGCCGAATTCCTGTTCGACGATTCGTCCGCGATGGTGCGCATCGACATGAGCGAATTCATGGAGAAGCACGCCGTCGCTCGGCTGATCGGCGCTCCTCCCGGCTATGTCGGCTATGAGGAAGGCGGCGTGCTCACTGAGGCGATCCGCCGGCGGCCCTATCAGGTCGTGCTGTTCGACGAAGTCGAGAAAGCGCACGGTGACGTATTCAACGTGCTGCTCCAGGTCCTGGATGATGGGCGACTAACCGACGGCCAGGGCCGCACGGTGGACTTCACCAACACGATCATCATCCTGACTTCCAACCTCGGCTCGCAATATCTCGCTTCGCTTGGCGAGGATGAGCCCGTCGAGAAGGCTGAACCGCAGGTGATGGAGGTCGTGCGCGCGCATTTCCGGCCCGAGTTCCTCAACCGGCTCGACGAGATCATCCTGTTCCATCGCCTGAGCGCTGGTCACATGGGGCCGATCGTCGATATCCAGATCGCGCGGCTTCAGAAGCTGCTCGAGGATCGCAAGATCAGGCTCGACCTGACCGACGCCGCGCGCGCCTGGCTCGGCCGCGTCGGCTACGATCCGGTGTACGGCGCTCGCCCGCTCAAACGCGCAGTGCAAAAATATCTGCAGGACCCGCTAGCCGACAAGATCTTGTCGGGCGAGGTCGCCGACGGGTCGGTCGTGCGGGTCGATGAAGGGGACGGGCAGCTGGTCCTGACGCCTGCCGGGGAGGAGCGCGAAGCGGCCTAGTCGCCTTCGCCGGCGGCAGCAGATGAGGATTGCCGACTGCGGCCCTTGCCCTGGACAGCAGCCGCTTCGGCATCCCATTCCGCCTTGGTCTTGCAAGTGCGCTCCGGAAACAGACTCCCGGTGACTGCCTGATCAGTGTGGCAGATCTTCTTTTCCTTGACCTTCTTCACCGCCGGTGCCGGCGTTGGCTGCGCAGAGGCGTCTGCCGGCGCGGCGGACGCCGCGAGGAACGCAAGCGCTACTGAAACGATCATTATTGGCTCCCGCTAAACTGGATCGCCTTCGTCACGTCGAACGGCTCGACAGTCAAGCTACTATTCGCCTGCGCACAGAGCCCCCTCCGACCATTTGAGGGCCCCATCGATCAGCTCTCCGAAATGCGCACGCACCTGCTCGTTTTCCGTGCGTCGCTGCCTCTCAGAATAGACGGCGTCGGCCTTAGCATTCTCACGCATCCAGCGTTCACAATTGGCGTCGAAGTCGGATTGATCGAGGTTGAGGAAGAGGATTTCAGCCGCGCGAGACGCCGCGTTTGCCGGTTCGCTCTCGATTTCGGCGAAGTCTACTCGCGCCCCTTCCGGTTCAGGGACCATCGCGTGGCCGAACGCTTGAAGCTCCAGATGATGCGCGACCAGCGCGAGGCGCGCCGCCTTTCCGACGGGATCGTCAGTGGATTGAATGGCCTGCTCGACGAGGTCGCTTCCTCCGTCGACGGACGAGGAAAGGTGCGCTGCGAGTCTGGCCGTGAAGGTCAGCCGATCCCTGCCTCCGCGGAGAACCGCTTCGAGAAAGCGATCCCGCGCGATCGTTACAAACACCGCCCGCGCATCCGCTGCGGCCAGCAGATCTCCAATGAGATTGTTCGCCCAGCTCGATGGCTTGACGACGACTTGTTCGTCGTTGCTCCACACGCGGCTCAGCATCCGTGCCGCGAACGGCAGGATCGCATTGAAGTCGCTGCTCGATGCATTTGCGGACGAGAACGCCGCTCTCCAGTCGGCGAGATCGACGAGGCAATTCGGCTCCTTGAGCGATAGCACTTTCCCCGGCCGGTCGAGCAGCCGCGCGAGCAATGTCGATCCGCAAAAGGACATGTGAAAGATATAGCGTACCGCAAAGGCCGGACGCGTCGTGGCCTCGGCGGCGGCGCTGAAGGGAAGCGCTATCGGCGGACCTGCCCAGATGTCGGTTCGTCCGTCGATAAATGCGGCGCTGCGGATCGATTGTTCGCTCGCCTGGCGAAAGACGAGCAGCCGCTGCGCCGGATCAATCTCGTGTAAAAGCATGCTCGCGTCGCGGACGACCTCAGAAACGGAGGGACTCACGCGGGCTGCGGTTCGGCGCGAAGCCAGCCGGTCACCGAGTAACGGCGATAGGCCGCGGCGCGGGTGACTTCACTCACGCTGTGCATCTGGCCGACGCGGAAGAGAGTCAGGAGATTCATCCCCGGCATGTAGGCGCGCGCCGGCTCGTCGCCTTCCCCATGCATCACCAGCAGCCCTCCCCACTCAAGCCTCCAGACGGGCGTCAGGCTCAACACATAAGCGGCGCGGCGGTTCTTTCCCTCGAAGGAATCGTCATGGCCGGTGAGGAAATCGCCGGGCGAATAGGCGGTACCCTGCGCGTCGGCATAGTTGATCTCGGGTGCGCTCGTGATCCGCCGAAGCGCCTCGAGCGACTGCCCCGTCGACAGGGATCGCGCGAGAATGACGAGCGAATCCGAACTTGCTTCGCGCGCGGCCTTCGAGTCCGGTACCCGGATCGCTTCGTAACGATACTGGAAGCCTGTGCGGGCCGCCGCATAGATTGCATCGTCGAGTTCGGACTTCTTCTGCTTGGGAAGCTCCTCCTGGACCTGGCGGCTGAGTTCGAACAGCTTGTCGCCGCTGTTGAAGACCTGCACCCAGTCGGTCCGTGCGCGCAGCTCGTTGTGAAGCCGGACGGAGTGATCGTCGGCGAGCACGGCTGAAATACGGACAATGCCGTCTCGGGCGAACCGTTCGGCGAGTTCGGATTGTTGGGTTTCGGTAAGTGACGCGAGCATGTTCGGCCCTGCTTACAATGCTTGTCGCCCTTGGGGGAACTCCGTAACCGTCTGAGTTGAGATCCCCTAGGCCGGTCAGAGAATTCGAATGAGTCGCGAACTATTCAAGCTGAATCCTTCGCTCGACCGCGATGCGCTTGCCGATGAGTTCGCGCGCGAAGGTCGCGTGCAGGTGCGCGACTTGTTGACGAACGAGGCGGCTGAAGAGATTTTTCGCGTCCTTTCCGCCGGAACTCCATGGGGCGTTGCCTGGCAGGCCGGCGACAAGGAGTCTCCCCAGGCAGTCGAAGCGCCGGAGCTTGGCCCTTCGGCCGGCGACAGGCAGCGCGAGATCGCGCAGAAGACTTACACCGCCGCAGCGAAGGGCGAATATGCATTCCAGTTTGCCCGCTACCCGATCCTCAATGCCTATCTCGGCAAATGGGCAGAGGGCGGCGCGCACGACCTGATCCTCGAGCATATCAACACGCCCGCCTATCTCGACTTCATTCGTCATGTGACCGGCATCCCCTCGATCATGAAAGGAGACGCGCAGGCGACCTTGTTCGCGCCGGGCCATTTTCTCGGGCGTCACATCGACAGCCACGTCGCCGAGGGCTGGGTGGTCGCCTATGTCATGAACTTCTCCAAGGACTGGCATCCGGACTGGGGCGGCTATCTCAACTTCCTCGACGAGGAGGGCGACATCGTCGCCGGATACCGTCCGCGCTTCAATGCGCTCAACATGTTCAAGGTACCGCGCGCGCACTTGGTAAGCTATGTTCCGCCGTTCGCGCCGGTAGGCCGCTTCGCCATCACGGGATGGTTCAGGGACCGCTGATGGCGGACGCCTGGCTGCTCCGTGAGCAAGCGGCAGCTGCCGCCGCAGCGGGAGACCGGCCGCGCGCGGATGCGCTGTTCGATCAATCGGCTGAGGCTGCTCCAGACGATGCCTCAATCCTCAACAGCGCGGCTTTGTACTGGTCCAAAGCCGGCAACAGCAGCCGTGCGATCGAGCTGTGGCGCCAAGCGGTTCAAACAGACTCCGGCGCGGCTGAGCCGCTGATCAACCTCGCCATAGAGCTGACGAAGGCCGGCCACGCGAAGGAAGCCGCCGAGCTGCTAGCTGCCCGAGAAGGCAGTCTTGGCACCAATGCGCGCTACTGGTCGGTTCGGGGCAATGCCGAGCGCCTCGCCGGGCTCAAGCGCCTTTCGCTTGCGAGCTATCAGCACGGATGTGCGCTCGACCGTTCGAACCCCCGCCTCGCGGAGGGGCGCGCGCGGATGAGTCTCGAGACGGGGCTCGATGCCACCGGCAACTATCGTGACGCGCTCGCCGTTGCGCCGGGTGAGCCGAACGTGATTCTCGGCTACGGCCAGGCGCTCGAGGTTGCGGGCGAGGCCTCCCTTGCACGGCAGCTGGGCGAGGACCTCGTGCACAAGCTGCCGCAATGGACCGATGCGCTCGAATGGCTAGCGCAATTGCGCTGGGCGGCAGGGGAGCGCGACACCTTCACCGATCATTATGAGCGTGCCGCGACGCAAGCCAATGACCCGCGCATTTACGAAAGCTGGTGCCGAATGCTCGGCGGAGTCGACCAGTTCGCCAAGGCCGCGGACGTCGCGCGCCGAGCGCGCGAGCGGCTCAGCGACGATCCGCAGCTTGCGCTGCGTGAAGCGGTCCATGCGGGTGAGGCAGGCGATGACTCGCGGGCAGCCGCCATCTTCGGAACCCTCGATCTAGAAAGTACGGAGCGCAAAGTTCACGAAGCGCGGCATTGGCTCCGTGTCGGCGCGCCGGAGCGGGCCGAAAGCTTGGCCGCCCGGGCCTTGGATGAGGCCCCCGATCTGATCAGTGCATGGGCATTGCGGGATATCGCGTGGAGGCTGCTCGGCGATCCGCGCCACGACTGGTTGCACGGGCAGGAGGGCCTGATCCGCCCGGTCCAGCTCGACCTTGACGATACGGAGCTCGCAAAGGTTGTCGATCTTCTCGACCGCCTTCACGACAGGAGCACCATGCCGGTCGGACAGTCGGTGCGCGAAGGCAGTCAGACGCGTGGGGGGCTTTTCGACCGGCACGAACCCGAGATTTCTACGCTCGAAACAAGCTTCCGCCGAGCCGTCCGGACCTATCGCGACCAGCTTCCGCCGCGCGACGATGCCCACCCGCTCCTGAGGCACCGCGACAGCTCGTGGCGCTTCGCCGGAAGCTGGTCGATCCGCGTGTTCGAAGGAGGTCGCCACACGGAGCACATCCACCCGCTCGGGATCGTCTCGTCCGCGGCTTATTTCGCAATTCCGCCGAGCGACGGAGGCCATCCTCAGGCTGGCTGGCTCGAGCTCGGCCGGCCGCCGCCGGATCTATGTATCGACCTTCCGCCGGTTGCGGCGATCGAACCCAAGCTGCAGCGGTGCGCGCTTTTCCCCAGCACGCTGTATCACGGCACGCGGCGCTTTTGCGGCGGCAAGCGCATGACCGTTGCGATCGACATTCAGCTGGATCGCGGCTGATGCCGATGGATGTCATCGACCAGGCCAATCGTCTCGTGGCAAGCGGGCAG
>Ga0207705_10000162_pt1 | contig 71983 bp, 70 predicted proteins | sample KBSC13metaG_FD_184314 | JGI IMG/M metagenome (GOLD analysis project Ga0207705, IMG submission 184314) | Corn rhizosphere microbial communities from Kellogg Biological Station, Michigan, USA - KBS C1-3 metaG (SPAdes) (version 2) | ecosystem: Host-associated > Plants > Roots > Rhizosphere > Soil ... | reverse complement strand
GGTTGCCGCGATGGGTATCACCGTCGCCAGCGCCGCGCGCGACGCCGGTATCGCGGGCCTCGAATTCCTGCGCGGTATTCCGGGCACCGTCGGCGGCGCCGTGCGCATGAATGCGGGTGCTTATGGCCGCGAGGCGAGCGACATCCTGGTCGAGATCAAAGTGGTGTTGCGCGACGGCACGGTCGAAACCTGGCCCGCCGCGAAGCTCGGCTACACTTACCGTCATTCCGATCTGCCTGCGGGTGCAGTGGTGGTCGAAGCCCTGTTTGAGGGCGCCCCCGGCGACCCCAAAATGATCGGCGCGGAGATGGATCGCATCGCCGCCGAGCGCGAGGCCTCGCAGCCGCTGCGCAGCCGCACCGGCGGTTCGACCTTCAAGAATCCCGAGGGCACCAAGGCCTGGAAGTTGATCGACGAAGCCGGCTGTCGCGGCCTGCAGATCGGCGACGCCCAGGTTTCCGAGAAGCATTGCAACTTCCTGTTGAACCTTGGGTCCGCCAGTTCGGCGCAGATCGAGGAACTGGGCGAGGAGGTACGCCGCCGGGTCAAGGAAAAGAGCGGGATCACGCTCGAATGGGAAATCCAGCGCGTGGGGAGGCCTTCATGACTCTCCACGTCGCCGTCCTGATGGGCGGCTGGTCGTCTGAGCGCGAGGTCAGCCTTGTTTCGGGCGAGGGCGTTGCCAAAGCGTGCGAGGCGCTCGGCCATCGCGTCACGCGGATCGACATGGATCGCGACGTCGCGCTGCGCCTGCACGAGGCGAAGCCCGACGTCGTGTTCAACGCGCTCCACGGCACGCCCGGGGAGGATGGCACGATCCAGGGCATGCTCGACCTGATGGGGATCAAATATACCCATTCGGGCCTCGCCACATCGGTGATCGCGATCGACAAGCAGCTCACCAAGAATGAGCTCGTTCCGCACGGGATCCGCATGCCCGAAGGTGCGATCGTCAAATCGGAAAGCCTGTTCGAGCGCGATCCGATGCCGCGGCCTTATGTGGTCAAGCCGGTCAACGAAGGCTCCTCGGTCGGGGTCGCGATCGTCACGCAGGAAGGCAATTACGGCTATCCGATCGGTCGCGATGTCGAAGGCCCCTGGGCGCATTTCGACGAGCTGCTCGCCGAACCCTTCATTCGGGGGCGTGAACTTACGACGGCCGTGGTCGGCGACCGCGCGCTCGGCGTGACCGAGTTGAAGCCGAAGAGCGGCTTTTACGATTATGATGCGAAATATACCGACGGCATGACCCAGCATGTCTGCCCGGCCGACATTCCCGCTCCGATTGCGGACGCATGCCTGGATATGGCGTTGAAGGCGCACCGCCTGCTTGGCTGTAAGGGCACGTCACGTTCGGATTTCCGCTGGGACGACGAAAAGGGCGTTGAAGGCCTCTTTCTGCTCGAAGTGAACACACAACCCGGAATGACCCCCTTGAGCCTTGTCCCGGAACAGGCGAAGCTGGTCGGCATGACCTATGAGGGGCTGGTCCAGGCAATTATCGACGAGGCTCTGAAATGAGCCGGGCGCGTGCACAGGTGACGACGCGCAGCGGACGCGGCGCGCCCGCCCGCGCCTCGTCCGCCGCGCGCCGCCGTCCTCGCGCGGCCGACAGCAAGCAGTCCGTCATTCCGATGCCCGATGGGCTGATGCGCCGCGTGCGCAACTGGACGCTGGGTTTGTTTGTGGTCACGGCCTGTATCGGCGGCCTTATTGCGATGGGCGTGCCCAAGATGACGGGTATGGCGACCGCGCACGGGCTTGGGCGGATGGGTTTCGTGGTCCGCAATATCCAGCTGACCGGGCTGCACCAGGTCGATCGCGACACGGTCTATCGCATCGTCTCGGAAGCGCACGGCCAGGACATGCCGCTGGTCGATCTTGCGCAGCTTCGCGCGCAGCTGCTGCAGATTGGCTGGATCGAGGATGCACGCGTGTCGCGCCGGCTGCCTGATACGCTCGCGATCGATCTGGTGGAGCGCGTGCCCGCGGCGGTTCTTCAGCGCAACCAGCAGCTCGCGCTGATCGACGCGCAGGGCCATATCCTCGCCGCGGTCGATGCCCGCACCATGCCGGTTCAGCTGCCGCTCGTGATCGGCGATGGCGTCGAAGGCCATATCGTCCAGCTTCAGGCGCTGATCGCAAGCCAGGCGCCGCTCAGGCAATTGATCGATGGCGCCACCTGGATTGGCCAGCGCCGCTGGGATTTGCGCTTCCAGTCGGGCGAGACATTGTCGTTGCCCGAAGGCGATGCCGAAGCCGCGCGCGCCTATGCCTTGTTCGCCAAGAAGGATCAGGAATCGCGCCTGCTTGGCCAGGGGTATGTTCATATCGACATGCGCGACCCCAGCCGGATGGTGGTCCGCACGTCGCGTGATCCCGGGACGCGGATCCAGGATCCAACCCCGCCGCCGGTCGATCCGGCCGTTCCCGCTCCCTCGACGCCGGCTTAGCAGGACATGGCACAACCCCGCGCAGAAGGATTAATCACCGCAGTCGATATCGGATCGTCCAAGGTCGCTGCGCTGATCGCCCAGCCGGCCGAGGGCGGGCTGCAGGTGCTCGGCACCGGTCAGCGCGAGAGCCGCGGCGTCAAGCACGGCTTCATCACCGACATGGAGCGGACCGAACATGCGGTGCGCGAAGCGGTCGAGCAGGCCGAGCGGATCGCGCGTACCAATATCGAGGAAGTGTGGGTCAGCTTCTCCGCGGGTGGCCTCTATAGCGATGTCGCTTCGGTCGAAGTCGCGCTCGGCGGTCAGCGGATCGAGCAGCACGATATCGACGAATTGCTCAATGCCGGCCGCAGTTCGATCGACCCGGAAGGGCGGATGGTGCTCCATGCGCAGCCCGCGCTCTACACGCTCGACGGCCTCAACGGCGTGCGTCAGCCGTTAGGCCTCCATGCCGAGAAACTGGGCGTCGACATCCACGTCGTCTCGGCCGACCCTTCTCCCGTGCGCAATCTCGATCTTTGCGTCCGCTCGGCCCATCTGGCGGTAAAGTCGATCGTCGCCTCCCCAATCGCCACCGCGATGGCCTGCTTGTCGGAGGAGGAGCGCGAACTCGGCGTTGCTCTCGTCGAGCTTGGCGCGGGCGTCACCAACGTTTCTCTATTCGCCGGGGGGCTGCTCGTCGGCCTCGCTTCGCTGCCGATCGGCGCAGGTGAGATCACGGACGACATCGCATCCACCTTCGGGATGCGCCGTGCGCAGGCCGAGCGGCTCAAATGTTTCCATGGTTCGGCCCAGACGTCGCCCCGCGATAATCATGAGATGATCGAGGTCGCGGGCGGCCCTGATGGCGCCGAGCCGTTGCGGATCAGCCGCGCGCAACTGATCTCGGTCATCCGCCTCAGGCTGGAACATTGGTTCGCCGCGATCGAACAGGCGCTCAAGGATCTCGGCTTCACCGGGCCGATCGCGCGCCGATTGGTCGTCACCGGCGGCGGCGCCGAACTCAAGGGCATCGCCGATTATGCCCAGGGCGTGCTCGGCCGTTCGGTCCGGGTCGGCCGTCCGCGCGGCCTGATCGGGATGCCGGAGGCGCATTCGGGCATGAGTTTCTCGACCCTCGCCGGGCTCGTCCTCTACGCAGCGTCCGATCCGATCGATCTGCGCAACGTCCAGGGCGCCCAGGAAATCATGCGCATGTCGCCGTCCGGTTTGGTCCAGCGGCTGATCGCGGCGGTGCGGAGCAACTACTAGAATCCGGACCCGTTATGAAAACGATCAACAGGAAAAGATGCCGTTAACCGTAAAAACCGCTCGCACGCGCGAATCACTTGAGGCACTCTACGGGAAAGCGGCGTTCCGCTCGTGAATGGAGACTGAAATGGCAATCGAATTTCTCCGGCCCGAGGTCGATGAATTGAAGCCGCGGATCAGTGTGATCGGCGTCGGCGGCGCGGGCGGCAACGCCATCGCGAACATGATCGGGTCGGACGTGCAGGGGGTCGACTTCATCGTCGCCAACACCGACGCGCAGGCGCTCAACGCCTCGCCGGCGGAGAGCCGCATCCAGCTCGGCATGAAGATCACGCAGGGGCTCGGCGCGGGTTCGCGGCCCGAGATCGGCCGCGCCGCCGCCGAAGAGACGATGGAGCAGGTCGAAAAGGCGCTCGAAGGCGCGCACATGTGCTTCATCGCTGCCGGCATGGGCGGGGGCACCGGCACCGGCGCCGCGCCGGTGATCGCCAAGGCGGCGCGCGAGAAGGGCATCCTGACGGTCGGGGTCGTCACCAAGCCGTTCAGCTTCGAAGGCTCGCGCCGGATGCGCTCGGCCGAGGCCGGCATCCAGGAACTGCAGAAGCACGTCGACACGTTGATCGTAATCCCGAACCAGAATTTGTTCCTGATCGCCAACCCGAACACGACCTTCAAGGAAGCTTTCCTGATGGCCGATCAGGTGCTGCAGCAAGGCGTGCGCGGCATCACCGACCTGATGGTCATGCCGGGCCTGATCAACCTCGACTTCGCCGACGTTCGTTCGGTGATGAGCGAGATGGGCAAGGCGATGATGGGCACGGGCGAGGCTTCGGGCGACAATCGCGCGATCGAAGCGGCCGAAAAGGCGATCGCCAATCCTCTGCTAGATGGCGTTTCGATGAAGGGCGCCAAGGGCGTCATCGTCTCGATCACCGGCGGCGAGGATATGCGCCTGCTCGAGGTCGACGAAGCCGCCAATCACATCAAGGATCTGGTCGATCCCGACGCCAACATCATCTGGGGTTCGGCCTTCAACAACGATCTTGAAGGCAAGATCCGGGTTTCAGTGGTTGCGACCGGCATCGAGGCGGACGTGTCGAACATGCCCGAGCCGGCCCGCCCCTTCAGCTTCCCCGCGCGCAGCCGCAGCGAAGTGCGGATCCCCGGCTCCGACTCTTCTCCGGCACCGGCCGCGATGGCGCCGCTCGAAGCGCCGACGCTGGATCTCGCCGAGCCCGCGGCGCCTGCACCGACGATCGAAGCCGACAGTGATGAAGACGAGCTGGTTCTGGGGGAAGAAGCCCAGGTCAGCGCGACGCCCGCGGAACATGAGGCAATCGCCGCTTTCGATCAAGAGAATGCCGCCGAAGCCGATCATGCCCCCGCGCGCGCTTCGGGGCCGCGCCGCTGGCTGCAGGACAATGACGCCGAAGCGGCCGCCGCCGCGCCGGCGCCCTCGCGCAGTGGCACCACCTTGTTCGAGCGCATGTCGAGCATGGCGCGCGGCTCGTCCAAGGTCGGCGCGACCGAGGAAGAGGATGAAGAGGCCGCGTCGCGCGACCCACTCGACATCCCGCGCTTCCTGAACCGCCAGAGCAATCCGTAAGCCACTTCCCCTTCCGCTTGCGGAAGGGGGGATCAAATTGTCATTGGCTAGCTTCGTAGGTTGCTGATGCCCTGACGACGCGCATGCAGCAGGCGCAGTCTTCGTCGCCGCCACGCCACGCTCTGGCGAGCGGCTGTGCGTGCAACGCTTGCATCCGGGCCGCACACCGGCTTTGACGCATTCCGTGCTCCTGCTTCCCAAGCTCACTTCGCTGCTCCTCGCGGCCGCGCTGATCGCCCTGCCTGCTGCTGCGCAGGAGGAAGAGATGCAGCCGGTGGAGGCGTCGCCGCAGCTGGAATCGAACGCGGTCCAGCTTGCACAGCAGGCTGCGGCCAAGGGGGACAGCGCCGAGGCGCTGTCGCGTTACCTGCGCATCCTCGCGGTCACGCCCGATAATATCCAGGCGCTGGTTGGCGCCGGACGCGCGGCGCTCGATGTCGGCGACACCAATGCGGCGGCCGGCTTTCTGTCGCGCGCCGATATCCTTGATCCCAAGAATGGCCAGGTCAAAGCGGGGCTCGCCGGCACGATGCTCGCCAATGGCGATGCACGCGCCGCTTTGCGGCTGTTCAACGAAGCGGTGAATCTCGGCGTCAATCAGGCCGATATCGCTGCCGATCGCGGGCTCGCTTATGACCTGCGCGGGGCACCGAAGCGCGCCCAGGCGGACTATGGCCTAGCGCTCCGCACGCATCCCAGCGACGAGATCACACGCCGCCTCGCGATCAGCTATGCAATCGCCGGGGATCGCGTCTCCGCGCTCGCCACGCTCGATCCGTTGCTGCGCAAGCAGGATATTCCCGCATGGCGCGATCGCGTCTTCATCTACGCGCTGACGGGCGACCTCGCCGACGCGCAGCATGATGCCTCGCTGGTGCTACCGCCCGATCAGGTTGCGGCGCTCGGCCCCTATCTGCCCAGGCTGGCTTCGCTGAGGGCGTCCGACAAGGCGGCCGCGATCCATCTTGGCCGCTTCCCCGGCGAGACGCAGCCCGCGGCGAAGCCGGTCATCGTCGCCGCGCCCAGGATCCAGATCGATCGCGCGACCCTCACCCCCCCGTCCGGCCCGGCGCAGAGCTTCGCCGAGGTCGCCGCCGCCGCCCAGGCCAAGGCAGCGCCACCCGAAGCGCAGAACCAGCCCAGCCCCGCCGCCCAGGCCAAGCTCGACGCCAAAGCGCGCGCCGCGGAGAAAAAGCGCGAGCAGGCCGAAGCCGCCGCCAAGGCGAAGCGCGAAGCCGCCGCCGAGGCGCGTGAAGTGGCGCGCAAGAACCCGCCGCGCCACTGGGTCCAGATAGCGGGCGGCGCAAACAGGCGCGATCTCGGCAAGGAATGGGACAAGCTTAAAGGGAAATGGCCATCGCAGCTCGGCGGCCGATCACCCTGGACAACGCATTACCGCTTCACCAACCGGCTATTGATCGGGCCATTCCCAAGCTCGAAGGCGGCGCAAGAGTGGGTGGGCGAACGCAAGAAAGAGGGCTTCTCGACCTTCCGCGTCGAGACCCGCGCGGGCGAAGAGGTCGAACGCGTGGATTGAGCCGTCCTTCCGGCAAGCTCGCCATCAACCCGCGACATCCGAGTTGATGACGAATGAGGCTTATCTTGCCCGCAGCGCTCCAGCCAATGCCAACGCGTAGAGGATCGGCAGGATGGCCGAAAACACGATTGCGGGCACCGGAAAGTAAAGCGATGCGAGCGCCAGCCCGCCGAGCTGATACACGAACAGCATGACAAGCGGCGGGACGATGGAGCGTGGCGCGGTCTTGACGAGGTCGCCCAGCCACCAGCTCCATGCCGCGATCAGCAGCATCGCGAGCCCACAGGTGAGCCCGAAGCCTCGATAAAAACCGGCATAGCTGAAGCGTGTGCCCTTTTCCGCGAACACCACCGCCATCGCCTTCAGTGCGGCCTGGCCTTCGGTGGAAGCCGGCCGGAAGGTCAGAAACCCAACCGTATGGCCAGCCGCGAAGAGCAGGTTCACGAAAGCGGCGATGCGAAGAATCAGGGTTGCGCGCATTCGACCCTCCCGTTTGCGAAATCGGCATAATGCTGGACCACGCCGGGCCAACCGTTCCGGAGCTGTTCGGCCACCTTTTCCGCGCTTTCGCCGAGCCGTTCGAGATTGCGGTGCTCCAGCGTGACCAGCGTGTTGGTGCCGACGGGGGTGAAGGTCAGTTCCAGCTCGGTGATAAGCGTCGCGTCGTAGCGCCATTCGGCGTTGATCTGCCATGCGAGCAGCAGACGGCCCGGGGGCTCCCATGCCAGGACCTTGCCCCATTGGGTGCGGGAGCCGCTCTCGCCGATCTGGCCCCACCAGCCGCCGACATGATCCTCTATCTCAACGCCGACGCGGGGATCCTCCGAAATGCTGTGCTCCTTCGGCCACCAATCGTGCATTCGGCCACTGAACAATTCGAAGGCGCGTTCGGGTGGCACTGCCACGTCGATAGTGCGCCGAATGGGTGCGATCGTCATATCCCCTCCTGATCGGTGAATTTTTGAAAGGCGCGAAGTGCTTCAGCCCAATGGTCGTCGAGCCAGCTGCGCATGAGACCGATCCCGCGAGGGTCGATCCGATAGATACGCTTGGTGCCCTGGGCCTCGTCGATCACCAGCTGGGCCTCCTTCAGCGTCCGCAGATGCTGCGACACCGCGGGTCGTGATACCGGCAGGCCCGCCGCCAGTTCGCCCACCGATTGCGGCCGCCTGGCGACGCGTTCGAAAATCGTACGCCGCGTCGGATCGGCGAGGGCATCGAGAGGCTGTACAGCGTTAGTCACGGCTTACGGTAAGCCATAGCTTACGATCCGTCAATGATTGCGATCGCGCCCGTACTGATTGGGTGAGGCGGTCAGGAAGGGCTCGACAATCCTCGCGGTTAAAGCCACTGCCCGGCCATGGCGCTCGCCCCCTATGCAGCCGATCCCGCCAACAGCCGAGGGCGTCGTTATGCGCTGGAATCCGGCTCGGCACGCGGGCAGCGCGATGAATATCAGCGCGACCGCGACCGCATCGTCCATTCGATCGCTTTCAGGCGGTTGCGCCACAAGACGCAGGTATTCGTCGCGCCCGATGGCGATCATTTCCGCGTGCGCTTGACGCATAGTCTGGAAGTCGCGCAGATCGGCCGCACGATCGCGCGCGCGCTCGGCCTCAACGAGGATTTGACCGAGGCGCTCTGCCTCGCCCACGATATCGGCCATCCCCCTTTCGGTCACGCCGGTGAGGATGCACTCAAGCAGGCGATGGCGCCGGCGGGCGGGTTCGATCACAATGCCCATACGCTCCGCGTGCTGACGCGGCTCGAATCCCCCTATATCCATCATCCTGGCCTGAATCTGAGCTGGGAGATGCTGGAGGGACTGGCCAAGCATAACGGCCCGGTCGCCAACGCCCCCTGGGCCTTGGCCGAAATCGACGCGGACTGGCCGCTGGATTTGGGCGGACAGCCTGGGCTGGAGGCGCAGGTCGCGGCGCTCGCGGATGACATTGCCTATGACAATCACGATATCGACGACGGCATTCGCGCAGGCCTGCTCACGCTCGAAGAAGCGCGCGCGCAGCCCTTCATCGCCGAAGGCTGGGCGAGCGCGCGGCGACGCTGGCCCGATAGCAGCGACAGCCAGTTGCTGGGCGAACTGATCCGCGATCAGATCGGGCGGATGGTCGGCGATCTGCTCGCCGAAAGCCGCCGCCGGATCGAGGTAGCGGCGCCACGATCGCCGGAAGACGTGCGCGCCGCCCCGGGGCCGCTGATCGCCTTCTCCCCCGCGCTGGCCATGGCCGAGCGCGAACTCAAACGCTTCATGTACGCGAAGCTCTATCACCATCCCCAGCAGATTACGGTGGCGGATCAGGCACGCGCAATCGTTGCGGGCCTCGCCGAGGCCTATCTTGCCGATCCCGAGGCGCTGCCCCGCGAATGGCGCGAACGCCTGCCTGCGGACGAACCCGCCCGCACCCGCCATGTCGGCGATTTCATCGCCGGCATGACCGATCGCTACGCGGTCGCGCGCTATCGCGAGGTGATCGGTCCGGTCGAAATGCCTGACGGAGACTGAACCCGCTTACTCAGGCGCGCAGGCGATAGACGCAGGCAGCCTTGGCATTAGGATCCGCGACGCCGGTCAGTTCCGAAACCGCGTATCGGGCTATCTCGTCGAGCGATGTAAGCGGCAAATGCGCACGCATCGGATCGCCGATCAGAACCAGGCTGCCGGATGCGGCATGAGCGCGTGCAAAGGCAAGCACTCGTGCCGCCGTATCGCGATCATAGAACAAATCGCCAATCGCCAGCACGTCGACAGGGGTCGGTGGCAGCAACGTCGGATCGCCGAGGGACGCGTTGACAGTGACCCCGTTGGCGGCCGCATTCAGCCGAGTTGCAATAATCGCATAGGGATCGACGTCGGCAGCTGTCACATGAGCGGCTCCCGCGATAAATGCGGCGATCGCGACAATGCCTGATCCGGTGCCCAGATCCAGCAGGGCCCGGCCCGCCACCAATGCGGGATGGTCGATCAGGTAGCGCGCCAGCGCCAGCCCGCCCGCCCAGTAATGCGCCCAATAGGGGCTACCGAATTGCTCGTCGCTATCGGCAAGCCGGTTCAGTCCGCTGGACGGGCTCGCCTTGTGAAGGCGGATCTCGGGCACGAACGGAACCGGCAATAGGGGAAGATTGGCCTGGATGAACTTTTCGAGCGCGATCATCGGCGCCAGGTCAGTAGAGTGGCTTCGATCAGCTGAACACGTCCGCCCGTGCGGCATTCAGCAGCCGACGCGCGCGCAGGAACATCTCCAGTCGCGTGGCCGCGAACAAGCCGAGTGCGAATACCATCAACAGATCGGTCGCGAGCGCGACATTGATGCCCCACGATGCCGCCTCGAATCGCAGCAGCTGACGGACGCCCATCAGCAGGAGGATGAACAGCAAGGCCGCAGGGGAGGCTTGCTGGTTCAGCACATGCGTCTCGGGATCGACCTGGATGCGCATCAGCGCGCCGCGGCGCCAGCCGAGCAGCGCGCCAGCGGCGAGCGCGATACAGGCATAAGCCCATTGCAGTCCCTGGGGCGGCGATTGCGAAAAGACGAGAGCTGTGAAGACCGCATAGATTGCCGGGACGATCCATAGGGTTTCGAGGCGCAGCCGCCGCGCACGTCGCATCGATCGCACACGCAAGAACAGCACCAACCCGACGACGACTGCCGTCCCGATGTAGCTGAAATAGGCCGGCTGCATATACATCCTCTCCCCAAGCTGTATTGCCTCGCTATAACGCCTGCCCGATGCGCTGTCGATCCGGCGTCGCGTTTCGTCACTTTACGGCAACGATTCCCGTGTGAAGCGGACGATCGACAGGATTGACGACGGATGGCATCTGGCGCTCCGGTAGCTGACGCCCCTTATCGGCCGGAGGAGATATATGGCCAAACTCGCCGCCTTCCTCCTGTTCGCGGCGACGCCGCTGCCCGCGATCGGCGCCGGTCTGCCCGACTGGCTCGCTTTCCACGCTCAGGCGACCTTCACGCTGCAAGGCACGCCGGGCTTCGCCTCACCTTATGAAGGGCCGAATAGTCTGACCCCGCATCAGCGCAAGGAGACGTTCGACGCCACCCTCTATGCGGGCATACGCCCCTGGTCGGGCGGCGAATTCTGGATCAACCCCGAGGTCGATCAGGGTTTCGGCCTGTCGAACACGTTGGGGGCCGCCGGTTTCCCCAGCGCCGAGGCCTATAAGGTCGGCAAAAAGCATCCTTACACGCGGCTCCAGCGCCTCTTCTTCCGCCAGACGATCGATCTGGGAGGAGATGCGCAGAAGACGGAGCCCGCGGTCAATGTCTTCGCCGCGCATCCCACCGCCGATCGGCTGGTGATGACGGTGGGCAAGTTCGGGGCCGGCGACGTGTTCGATACTAACAAATACGCGCATGATCCGCGCGGCGACTTCCTGAACTGGTCGCTCGTCGATGCCGGCACGTTCGATTATGCGGCCGATGCCTGGGGCTATTCGACCGGCATCGCGCTCGAATATTATCGGGGGCCATGGGCGCTGCGGCTGGGCGCTTTCAACCTTTCCACCGTTCCTAACGGCGCGACGCTCGAGAAAGGCTTCGGACAGAATCAGCTCGTCGGTGAAATCGAGCATCGCCACGATCCCGGCGGACATGAGGGGGCGGTTCGTTTCACCCTGTTCCGCAACTGGGGTCGCTTCGGCCGCTTTGGCGAGGCGCTCGCGATTGCTCAGACAATTGGCGGCGCGCCGGACACCGCCTTGGTCCGTCGCGGCCAGAGTCGTGTCGGCGCCTTCGTCAATGTCGAGCAGGAATTGGCCGCGAATGTCGGGCTGTTCGCGCGGGCGGGCATTGTCGATGGTCAGATCGAGCCCTATGACTTCACGGATATCGATCGCACCCTGGCCGCAGGCGTTTCGCTTGGTGGGGCCTTATGGGGACGCAAGGCGGATACGCTGGGCATTGCCGGCGTGACCAACGACATCAGCGACGCGCACAAACATTACCTCGCTGCCGGCGGGGTTGGGGTATTGGTGGGCGATGGCCAGCTGCCACACCCGGGCGCGGAGATGATCGGCGAGGTTTATTATGCCTGGCGCCCCTGCGCGCCGGTTGCGATCACGCTTGATTATCAGATCGTTGGCAATCCGGGTTACAATCGCGATCGTGGTCCCGCCCATGTTTTCGGAATGCGGCTCCACGGCCAGTTCTGAGCCGTCTTTGTCCCTCCCCGGCATGACGCTGCCGAAAATCGCAGCTCAGCCGCGCAATGCTCGCATCACCGTTGCGCGAACGCGGCCGTAATTGCTTTTCAGCGGGCCGAGCATGCCATGTTTTTCGTCGGGCAAGTGGGCGAGGGGGTGCCCGCCCGGCCGAAATACATAATGGTCGAAAAAGGCTCGCCAGGCGGCGCGCTCGGCCGGCGGACGTTCGGCGATTCCGATCATTGCGAGCAGCATCATCACCAAGGGCGCGTCAGGGCCCGCGCTGAATTCGTCCCACCAATAATTGACAAGGAGGTTAACCGGCTCGGTCGCCTCGACCTGATGCCACCATAATTTGGGCAGGTAGAGCGCATCGCCCGGCTCGAGTTCGGCGACGCTGGCCCTGGCGCGCGCCGCGGCGAAACGGGGATAGCGTGGATCGTCCGGCGCGCCCGCGGCCAAGCTGACCGGTTGCCCGGCCATCGTATGATCGAGCGGCCCAACATAGAGATCACCGATCGCGTCAGGGGGATAAAGCGTGAAGCGGCGGCGCCCCAGCACCGCGCACGCGATATTGTCCAACGCGTCATAGTGGCACGACACGAACGACGCATTGCCGATCCAGATGCGTGGGGTCACGTCCGGTGCCAGCATTGGCGCCGCATTTTCGCGCGCGAAACCGGGAAAATAGACGTCGGCGGGAAGTGAGCCGAGATAGAGCGTCCGCGATCCCGGGGCCCCCGCGCTTTCAAGTATGCGGTCGATCGCGCTGGCCGCGTCCGTGCTGACGCGCTCAAAATTGAAGCCGTCGAGCCCTTCCGCATAATAATAGCGTCCAGCGATCTCGGGGTCACCGATGAAGACGTCCGCGGGTGTATCGTTGGTGAAGCGGCACAAATAGTCGCGCAGCGCTTGCGGCGATCGTGCAGCCGCCCGCGCCACCGGCCAGTCGCGGAAGGCGCCCCGTACGATCAGCGGCTGGCACGGTTCCGCAATTTCCCGCCGGAAGCTGGCCGGATCCCTGAACCATGTGGGATCGGCCTCCGCGACCCGCGGCAGCGCCTCACTTCCGGAGATGGCGTTCACGCTTTTCCGGCAAGGCGCTCGTTGCGCCGCCGCGCCAGCACCCCGACCTGGTTGAGCGACAGGGTGATGCTATAAGCCGCCTGCAGATAGCCTTTACGGAACAGCGTCAGCACCTGCGCATCGTCCAGATCGGCCAGACCATCGCGCGTTATCGTATAGAGCCCGTCGAGCCGCAGCTTCTGGCCATCGTCGAAGGCGAGCGAGATGTCGACCGGCTCGACCAGCTTGAGCGCAAGCATCTCGCGAACGAATTCGCCGGTCGCCTCCATGCCCGCCTTGAGCTGGCCCAGCGCCCATTGCACGCGCCGCATCGGCTCGCTCGGCTGGCCGTCCTCGTCGAACAGGGCGATCGAAGCCCCCGCGCCGAAGCGGGGATGCGCGAGATCAACCGCGATATTCTCCTCGGCAACGAAAAACCCCTGCCGTTGCATATCGAGCGGCCGAAACAAGGCGTCGCGCCGATCCGCGCCCTCGACGAGCAGCTCGCCGGGCTGGAACCCGAACATCGCGCCGACATAGAAATCCCCCGTCTCGGCATCCTTGGCGAAAAAGATCGGGCAAAGTGCCGCTGCCGCCGGGAACTCATCGAGCATGATCGGTACGAACGGCGGGTGATCGCCGCCAATCACATGCATTCGAAGCGCCTTGTGCACTTCGTTATTCAATATTTCCAACTTTGCCACATGCCTCTCCCTGGCGATTTCATGCGCGCGCCCGGCCCTGTCGGCAAGCCCCGCCAGAGGCTCCGGGCCCGCCCATGGCGGCTCCTGTGTGTGCTGCCGGCCACACCCGCCGGCAACCTCTCAAAAGTCCGACAAATGACGCTTGATAGCGCTACCGTAGACCGTTAATGCGGAGTCAGATCGAAGCAACAAGATTCGGAAAGCGGTTACCCTCACCTCCGTAACAATGGTGTGGGAGCGCTATCTCCGAAGCGGGGAGCACGGTCGGAAACGCCGGGTGGCGGGATATAGGCCGGAAATGGCCGGCCTGTCTGCCACACATGACGGAGGGGAGATGATGCAGGTTTCGAACGAATTTCTGACTCGCGATCGGGTCAGTGCAAGGAAGCTGCTGCTGGCAGCAGCTTCGAGTGCGATCGCACTCGCCGTCGCCGCGCCGGTTGCCGCGCAGACCACAACCACAACCGCTAACACCGCGCCTGACGCACCGGCCGAGGTTGTCATCACCGGCATCCGCGGCTCGCTGCAGCGCAACCTCGATATCAAGCGCAATGCGCCGGGTGTCGTCGACGCTATTTCGGCGGAAGATATCGGCAAATTCCCGGACTCGAACGTGGCATCCGCGCTGCAGCGTCTGCCAGGCGTCTCGATCCAGCGCTCGGGTGCGCGCGGCGAAGCGACCGGCGTCAGCATCCGCGGTTTCGGCGGCGGCTTCGTCGATACTTTGTACGACGGCCGTCACATCTCGACCGCCACCGGCGGCCGTAACGTCGACTTCTCGACCGTCGGCGCGGACTTCGTCGGTCGCCTGAGCGTTTACAAGACGCCGGACGTCGAGCTGTCGACCAGCTCGATCGGCGGCACGATCGACGTTCAGTTCCCGAAGCCGTTCGATCGCCCAGGCCTGCACGTCGCGGCGTCGGCGTCGGGTTCGTATCAGGATCGCTCAAAGAAGGTCGTGCCGACCGGCGGCGCGCTGATCTCGGACACGTTCGCTGACGATACGATCGGCGTCCTCGCCGATCTTGCTTATTCGCGTCATGACACGACTGCCAACCACGTCTTCATCCCGGGCTGGGTCGGGCAGAAGGGCACCAACCTCGGTCTGTTCAAGTGCCAGCTCACGGCGGTTTGTAATCCGGGCGATCAGGTTGATGCCAACCGCACGGGCCAGGCCAATTGGGTTCCGCAGCAGCAGGGCATCGATCAATCCTACAACAAGGATGAGCGCATCGACGGCCGCGTCGCGGTTCAGTGGAAGCCGACCGACAGCATCTTGCTGACCTTGGATGACAATTTCAGCCGTCAGACGATCCACAGCACTGACTATGGCTATGCAGCCTGGTTCAACGGCGGCGATTTGCGCAACGTCAAGCTGGACTCCAACGGCACCGCCGTGGATTTCAGCCAGTTCGGTACGCCGATGGACTTCAACGCCAATCTGTCCCGCAACATCTTCGAGACGAACCAATTCGGGGCGAACCTCAAGTGGGACATCGCGGAGGGGCTGACGGCCGAAGTCGACGGCGCGATTGCGCGAAGCACGCGTAACCCGGGCAAGCACGGCTACAGCGACAGCATGGACATCGGCTATGGCGGTACCAATGGCAGCACCACGGTGCTCGGTGCCAACACCGGCGTAACAATTCTGGGGCCGAGCGACAGCTATTATCCCCAGATCCATGACATCGGCCCGTCGGGCAACGTGGCGCGCTTCACCGATCAAAGCGTTATCGGTTCGCACGTTATCGTTCGTGGCGCCGGCTACAATACCGACCTGGTCAAGCAGCTCCGTGCGGCTTTGGGCTGGAAGAAGGACGGCTTCAGCGTCAAGCTTGGCGGTCAGTATGTCACCGACAAGCTCTATGGTGAGAATACCAGCACGTTCAGCAATGGCGTTTTCGCCAGCCGTTCGGGCTACGGTACCTGCTCGGGCCGCCCCGGTGGTTCGGCTGGCGGCATCTGTCCGCTACCGGCGAGCATCTACCATGGCACCATCGGTACGTCGAACTTCATTCCCGGCTATAAGGGCACGTTGGGTCCGGCAATCATCGTCTATGATCCCTATCCGATCTATTCTGCGCTTGAGCAGACTGGCGGATCGGTGAAGCCGACGCTCGACTCCGGCAGCATCTTCGCGATCACCGAAAAGACCTACGCGGTCTATTTCAAGACTGACTTCGAGTCGGAAATCGCAGGCATGCCGTTTCACCTGTCGGCGGGCATCCGTGACGAGGGCACGCATCTGTCGTCCTCCGCACAGGGCCGCCAGCTCTTGGGTCTCGCGCGTCCCGCGGGCGATCCTACGCTGATCCAGCCGGATCCGGCGCTCGGGCCGCTTCACGACGGTTATTCGGCAGCCACAACGATTACTGGCAAGTCGAACTATAACTATCTGCTGCCGAGCCTCGACGCGAAGCTGAACATTACCCAGTCCTTGCTCGTCCGTTTGGACGCGTCGAAGACGTTGACCCGCCCGGGTCTGGGTAACCTCAAGCCGACCGTCAACCTGGGAACCTTGCGCGTGGGCAGCCTGTCCGCAAGCGGCGGCAATCCCTACCTGAAGCCCTATCTGTCGGATAACTTCGACGCCGGCGCTGAATGGTATTATCAGCGGAACTCCTACTTCTCGGTGGATTTCTACCTGAAGCACATCACCAACTTCATCGTTGGCGGCGTGTCGCAGCAGACGATCAACAACGTCATCGATCCCAGCACGGGCCAGGTGGCGAAGTTCAACGTCAACGCCCAGATCAACGGTCCGGAAGCGACCGTCCGTGGCGTGGAAATCGCGTGGCAGCAGGTGTTCGGTGACTCCGGCTTCGGTGTCCAGGCGAACGCCACGATCCCGTCGACGAACCGGAAGTATAATCCGGCCGATGTCAGCGGCTCGGCCTTCTCGATCACGGGTCTTGCGAAGTCGGCGAACCTTGTCGCCTTCTACGACAAGCACGGGGTCCAGGCGCGTGTCGCGGTGAACTGGCGTGACGAATATCTGTCCGGTCTCGGCCAGGGCCAGGGTGGTACCTATGGTGCCGAACCGGTCTATGTTAATGCCCAGACGCAGATCGACGCTTCGGCCAGCTACGACGTGACCAAGCAGATCACGGTGTTCGTCGAGGGCACCAACCTCAACAACTCCAACTTCAGCACGCATGGTCGCTTCAAGAACCAGACGCTGGATATCTTCAACTACGGTCGCCGCTACGTGTTTGGCGCCCGCTTCCACTACTAAGACTGCGCAAATCCGGGGCGTCCGCTATGGCGGGCGCCCCTTTTTTTCTTTATTGCGATCGCCATGGTAACCCCCGTCCGTAATGTTGTAATCGTCGGCGGCGGCACCGCAGGCTGGCTCACCGCCGCGATCATCGCGGCCAGGCATCGCAGCCGCATTCCCGGCAATTTTTCAGTGACTTTGGTCGAATCTCCCAACATACCGATCATCGGGGTTGGCGAAGGAACCTGGCCGACCCTACGTTCCACGCTCAAGAAGATCGGCGTCTCGGAGACCGAATTCTTTCGCGAATGCGACGCCGCGTTTAAGCAGGGCGCGCTGTTTGCGAAATGGACGACGGGCGCCGATGATGACGCTTATTATCACCCGCTCGTGCTTCCGCAGGGTTTCGAACAGGTCAATCTGGTGCCGCACTGGCTCCAGGCGGCACATGATCGGAGCTTCTGCGACGCGGTCTGCCCGCAAGGCAAGATCTGCGACGAGGGGCTCGCGCCCAAGACGATCACCACGCCCGAATATGACGGGCTGCAAAATTATGCCTACCATCTCGACGCGGGCAAGTTCGCGCCGTTCCTGCAGCGCCATTCGACCGCGAATTTGGGCGTTCGCCACATCCTGGCCGACGTGCAGCGCGTCGAGCTGGCAGAGAATGGCGACATCAAGAGCGTCGTCACCGAGCAAGCGGGCGAGATCGAAGGCGATCTGTTCATCGATTGCACCGGTTTCGCCAGCCTGCTGCTCGGCAAAGCGCTCGGCGTCGGCTTCAAGGAATGCAGCGACATCCTGTTTTGCGACACCGCGCTCGCGATCCAGGTGCCGCACGACAGCGAGCAGAGCCCGATCGCGACGCATACCAAGTCGACCGCGCAAAGCTCGGGCTGGATCTGGGATATCGGCCTGCCGACACGCCGCGGCGTGGGCCATGTCTTTTCGAGCCGCCACCAGACGGACGAAGGCGCCGAACAGGAACTGCGCGCCTATCTCGGCGATGCCGGGAAGGACAAATCGGTCCGCAAGATCAAGCTGCGCGCCGGGCATCGCGAGCAATTCTGGAAGCGCAACTGCGTGGCCGTCGGTATTGCCGCCGGCTTCCTCGAGCCGCTCGAATCCTCGGCGATCGTGCTGATCGAGCTTTCGGCCAAGCTGATCGCAGAGCAGATGCCGGTCAATCGCGAGGTGATGGACATCGTCGCCGACCGGTTCAACGCCAACACCCATTATCGCTGGGGCCGGATCATCGAGTTCCTCAAGCTCCATTATGTGCTGAGCAAGCGGCGGGACAGCGCCTTCTGGCGCGACAATATGCTGCCGGAGACCATCCCCGATCGGCTGCAGGAGCTGCTGCGGCTGTGGCGCTATCAGCCGCCCTGGTTCCACGACGAGTTCGATCGGATCGAAGAGGTCTTCCCTGCGGCGAGCTATCAATATGTGCTCTACGGCATGGGCTTCGAGACCGAGATCGAACCCGATGCGCTGGCGGGAGAGGCCAAGATCGCGGAGCGCGCAATGCGCGAGAATGCGGCGATGACCGAGAAGCTGCGCGTCCGGTTGCCGCGCCATCGCGACCTGATCCGCAAGATCGTCGAGCGGGGCCTACAGCCGATCTGATCGACTGCGAGGGGAGCGCCCCCGCTCTGCCCGATTGGCGTGACGTAAGCGGATCGATCCGCTAACAGCGCGCCTTTCCTGTTCAGTTGGATCAGCCCTTGCCGACGCTCCACGCCCGTTTCGCCGAAGACCTCAACGCCGCGCTCGATGCGCTGGAAGGAGAGGGCGCTCTCGCCCTCGGGCTCGATCGCCGCAATGTGACGGTCGAGCCCCCGCGGGACGCCAGCCATGGCGATCTCGCCACCAATGCCGCGATGGTGCTGGCCAAGCCCGCCGGCACCAACCCCCGCGCCTTGGCCGCGCTGATCGAGCCCAAGCTGACGGCACTCGACTATGTCGATGCGGTTGAGGTCGCCGGGCCGGGCTTTATCAATGTTCGGCTAAACGCGGGGATCATCAGAAACGAACTCGACAATATTCTGAGCGAAGGAGCGGATTATGGCCGCTCGACAGTCGGCGGCGGCAGGATCGTCAACGTCGAATATGTCTCGGCCAACCCTACGGGCCCGATGCATATGGGGCATGCGCGTGGCGCGATCGTGGGCGACGCGCTCGCGACCCTGCTCGAATATGCCGGCTTCAAGGTCGTGCGCGAATATTACATCAACGATGCCGGCGCGCAGGTGCAGACGCTCGGCCGTTCGGCGCATTTGCGTTACCGCGAAGCACTCGGCGAAGAGATCGGCGAGATCCCGGAGGGTTATTATCCCGGCGATTACCTGATCCCGATCGGCCAGCAGCTCGCGGCCGAATATGGAAATCGCTACGTCGGCAAGCCCGAGAGCGGATGGCTCGATCTGTTCCGCGAGAAAGCTGTCGCGGGGATGATGGAGATGATCCGCGCCGATCTCGCCTTGCTCGGAATCCACCACGACGTGTTCGCGTCCGAAGCCGCGGTGCAGAAAGCCGGCCGGGTCGAGGCGGCGTTCGATCGGTTGCGCAAGGAAGGCCTGATTTACGAAGGTGTGCTCGAGGCGCCAAAGGGCGAACTCCCCGACGATTGGGAGCCAACCGAGATGACCCTGTTCCGCTCGACCGCATTCGGGGACGATCAGGATCGCCCGGTGCGCAAGGCTGACGGCGGGCTGACTTACTTCGGCACCGACCTCGCTTATCATGCGCAGAAGGCCGAGACGGCCGACATGCTGATCGACATCTGGGGCGCGGACCATGCCGGCACTGTCAAGCGCATTCAGGCGGCGGTGAAGGCGCTGACGCACGGGGAGAAGCCGTTCGACGTCAAGCTCGTCCAGATGGTGCGGCTTATGCGCGCGGGCGAGCCGGTGAAGATGTCCAAGCGCTCGGGCAAGTTCATCACCATCGCCGAGATGGTCGACGAGGTGGGCAAGGACGTCGTCCGCTTCACCATGCTGGCGCGCAAGGCCGACGCGCAGATGGATTTCGATTTTGCCAAGGTGGTCGAGGCGTCGAAGGACAATCCGGTCTTCTACGTCCAATATGCGCATGCCCGCATCGCATCGCTCCATCGCAAGGCGGTGGAGATGGGGATCGAACTCCCCGCCAAGCCGGACCTGGCGCTGCTCGACGATGAGGAACTCGCGCTGATCAAGCTCGCCGCGCAGTTTCCGCGCGTGATCGAGGCTGCGGCCAATGCGCATGAGCCGCACCGGATCGCCTTCTATCTCTATGATTTGGCCGCCACGCTCCACGCACTGTGGCATCGTGGCAACGACGATCCGTCACGTCGCTTTCTCGTCGCGGAGGATGCAGCCATCACCGCTGCGCGGCTGGCATTGGCGCAAGCGATCGGGCAGGTTATCCGCAATGGGCTCGGCGTAATGGGTGTCGCCGCGGCGGAGGAGATGTAGGGCATGGCGGAGATCCGGCGCGGCTTTGGTGGCGATGGGCTCGGCAATGAACGCCTGCCCTGGCTCGAGCCGGTCGAGGACGAGGACGATTACCCCGAGAGCGTGGGCAGCAATGGCGGCCGGATCGCGCTGTGGACCGTGCTCGGGCTGGTCGCGCTCGCGATAGTGTTCGGCGCTTACGTTCTGTGGCAGCGCCACCGCGCCGCCAGCGCCGATCTCGGCCAGGTCATTCATGCCCCCGCCGGACCGTATAAGGAAAAGCCAGCCAATCCGGGCGGGCTCCAGGTCAATGAAGGCGACGTGATCGCCTCGCGCATGGGCACCGGCAATGATATCGACAGCCCGATCGATCTGTCGAAGGTTCCCGAACAGCCGGTGGCGGCTTCGCGCGGTGGCCAGGCCGCTCCCGCGCCGTCGCCGGTTCCCACGCCCGCCACACCCCCAACGGCGCCCGCGCCTGCGCCTGTCCCCGCAGCCAAGGCACCGCCGGCCCCCAAACTCGCTTTTGCACCGCCGATCGCGGCATCGGCGCCGGTGGTGAAGGCTCCGCCGCATGCGGTTGCGCCCGCAGCCCCTCAAGCGCCGCCGCGGGCCGAGACGCCCGCAGTTCCGCCGTCAGCAGGCAGCGGCACGATCCAGCTCGGCGCACTCGCGAGCGAGGCCAAGGCCAAGCAGGTGTGGAAATCGCTTTCCTCGCGCTTCGCTTCGCTCGCGCCGCTCACTATGTCGATCACGCCGGTCAAGGTTGGTGACAATACGCTCTATCGCCTGCGTGCGAGCGGCGGCGATGCGCGCCGTTTGTGCGCGCAGCTCAAGATAGCCGGCGAATCCTGCAACGTGGTCGATTGATGACGCCTCTGATCCTGGGCCTGGCCGGCCCGGAGCTGACCGACGCCGAGCGCGACTTCTTCCGCGAGGTGGAGCCGGCGGGCTTCATCCTTTTCAAGCGCAACGTCGTCGATCGGGCGCAGATGCGCGCGCTCACCGACGGATTACGCGCAATCGCGGGCAGGGATGATGTGCCGATCCTGATCGATCAGGAAGGCGGCCGCGTTGCGCGCATGCAGCCCCCCGAATGGCAGGCCTTCCCGCCCGGCGCGGCGTTCGACCGGCTCTACGATATCGCCCCGATGTCCGCGATCGAAGCGATCCGCGCCAACGCGCAGGCGCTGGCGGTGATGCTGCGCGAGGTCGGCGTCAACGTCGATTGCCTGCCTTTGCTCGACGTGCGCCAGCCCGGCGCGCACGACATCATTGGCGACCGCGCGCTAGGTTCGGAGCCGCTGCGCGTCGCAGCGCTGGGCCGTGCCACGCTCGAGGGATTGAAGGCCGGCGGCGCGGTCGGCGTGATCAAGCATGTTCCTGGGCATGGCCGCGCAACCGCGGACAGCCATATCGAACTGCCCGTCGTCGATGCGCCGGCCGAGGAACTGGAAAGCGATCTCCGGCCCTTCGCCACGCTCAATTGGGCACCGATGGCGATGACCGCGCACGTCGTTTACACTGCGTGGGACCCCGATCAGTGCGCATCGCTTTCGGCCAAGGTGATCGGCGAGATCGTGCGCGGACGAATCGGTTATGACGGCCTGCTCATGTCTGATGATCTCGGCATGCACGCGCTCAAGGGCGGCTTCACCGATCGCAGCGCCGGGGTAATCGCGGCGGGTTGCGACGTCGGGCTGCACTGCTCCGGCGACATGGATGAGATGCTGGCATGTGTGAAGGGCGTGGGAGAGATCAGCCCGCGCGGCCGGGAAAGGTTGGATGCGGCGATGGCGACGATTGCCGGCGGGGCGGATGGCGCCGCGTTCGACGATCTGATCGCCAAACGTGACGCGTTGCTGGCGCTCGAATAGTCCGAAATGCGCTCGATCCTTGCCGCTTTGGCGCTCGCCATATTCGCAAGCGGCGGGGCTTCGGCGGTCACCTATCATGTGGCGCTGGACGAGCGCACGCCGCTACGTGCCTCTGTCAGCCTCGATCTGCCGGCGAACCGTAGCGGCGATCTCGTGTTGGGCATCGGCCCGCGCGCGGAGGCGAGTTTGATCGGGGCGCCCGCTTGCGACGGCACAACGCTTCCCGCTTCCGCCCGGAACCGCTGGACGATCCCCGCAACATGTCGGGCGGTCCGCTGGACGTTGGGTCTGCGCGATCAGGACAAAGAGGGCATGGACGCCTCGGATCCGTTCGGCGCATGGAGTGCGAAAGCGCGATGGTGGCTGCTGAGCAATCATCTCGCCTTCCTCGCCCCCGGCGGCAGCTGGGAAGACGCCAATGTGGAGATCGTGGCTGGCTTGCGGGACGGCCAGGTCCTGAAGCGACTGTTCCCGTTTCCCCGTCGCGGCCAGATGCCTTTTTACGGGGTCGTGTCGGCGGCGCCGCCGCGCCTTTACAAAAGGCGCGACTTCACTTTGCGCGTCAATGGCGCGGTCCCTGCCGAAGCGGGGGATGTGCAGCAGCACTTCTTCACGGAAACCTGGAGCCGATGGCGGCGCGACATTCTACCTGCGAACGCGGCCGCCCCGGCCCTGCTGGATGTCCTGTGGATCCCACCACCGCCACATGGCGAGCCGAACTTCCTGGCATCCGCCGGCATGCGTGCGGTGTTGATGCAGAACATTCCCGGGCCCGACAAAGTCGCATCGGATACAAAGCTGCGCGCCGCGATCATCCTTGGCGTGCATGAAGGCTTCCATACGCTGATCGGATCGATGCCGGCGACCTGGCCGGGCTGGGTCAATGAAAGCTGGGCCAGCTATTTCGCCTGGCGCGCGGCCGAGCCGCATCTGGATCCGGCCGCGCGCAATAAGGCGAAGGAGCTGATCGATGCGCCGGCCGCGCCTTCGCTGCTCGAGATCGAAGCGCAGGTCCGAAATGGCGACGGCAGTAATTACGAGGCCTTTTACGGCAAGGGCGCGCGTTTCTGGGCGGCGATCGATGCCGTGCTGGTCACCAGGAGCAATCCCTCCGGCCGATTGGCGGCATTGATTCAGGACACTTATGGGTTGCGGGGGATGGAGTGGTCCAGCCCCGACGCGATCGCGGCCTATCTGGACGCGCGCAGCGCGGGCCGCGCGTCTGCCATTGTGCGCTGCTACCTCGTCAGTCGCGACTGCGGGTAGGCGTTGAAACGTCCGAAAGACTCTGACCGACGGGTACTGGATTCACGCACGTTAAGGCGGCGAGGCGCCGAATCGCCTACCAATCAGCCCACCCCGATCGAAGGCCCCGGCGATGTTCAAGCAGTATGATTTGCCGTATTTCCGTGGACGTCAGCAAACGGAACAGCGCGCAGCGGCGGTCGCGCGCGATCCGGCGAGCCGGGACGTGCATCTCAGGCTGGCAGAACATTATGCCGATCGCATCTGGGCGCTGGAACAGCAGCATCGCCGCAGAGGCCAATCCTCCTAATCCCGGCCTCGATTCGCGCGCTCATGGCGGGCATTGATGCCACGCGCCTAAACTCCGGAACCGCGCGACCAAGCGGGCTTCTCCTCCACGGCATCCACAAGCGCGTGGCGCTCGCGTCGGGATGGGGCTAAGGCGTCCCCACGAGCTGGTGAGGCCTCGATCGAAACCTCCACTGCCGCTTGCCACCGCCAGGTGGGATCGGCGATCCGGTCCTGAATCTCGGGGATATGGCGTGCGTCGACCGATCATATTGATCATCACGGCCGGCCTGCTGCCTATCATCGCGCTCGGCGGCGCGTTCGGGTTCGCGACGCTGCGGGCCGAGCATGGAGCGGTCCGGACCGGCACTGGCGCGATGGCACGCTTTTCCGCCGCGCTGGCGGCGACCAAGCTCGGCGACGGCATGCGCAGTGTCGACATGGTCGCGCAGTCACCCGCATTTGACGGGAGGTTCGACGCGGAGCGGTTTCGCATCCTCGCCCAGCGCTTGCGGCGTGGCGATTCCGCCTGGCAGACCCTTTCGGTCGCCGACCTTTCGGGACGGCGTCTGGTAGATATACCCGAGCCGGTCGGCGGCATCCTGAAAGGGCAGGTCATCGATCGGCAGAGCCTCGACGAAGCCGTCGCGACGGGCCGGCCGATCGTGGGCAACGTCGTCGCCGGGCCACGCGGCAGATATGCGTTCGCGGTCCGTGCCCCGGTCATACGGAATGGCCGCGTGCTCTACGTCCTGTCGGCAGTTATCCCCGCCGAAGCAGTCCGCCCCCTGCTTCTGTACCAACAGCTCCCAGCCGGATGGCGCGCGGCTATCGTGGACCGAGCCGGCAACCTCGTCGCGAGTTCCGCGCCGAATTCCACAGGCATCGGGAAGCGAGTCAGTCTGCCGGGGCTCAGTTCGCGGCGGGAGGGGCGACCTGCCTTCTACAACTTCGTGCGTCGCGATGGTACGTCCGCTGTCGGCACGTGGGCCGCCATCCCCGGCACATCATGGTCGATCCACGTGTCAGCGCCCGCGTCGGCCTATGCGGGACCCGCGCAGCAGGCTCTGGCGCTGCTGGTGGCGGTTGCGATCGCATCGGTATTGCTGTTGCTGGCACTCGTCCGCCTGCTTCTTTCCGAACTGCGGCAGGGCCGCGCGCGGGAGCTTGCCGAGGTTCAGGGTCAGCGGCTTGAAGCATTGGGGCGGATCACGGGTGGAGTTGCGCACGACTTCAACAATCTTCTCACACCGATCATCGGTGGCTTGGACATCGTGCGACGGCGCATTGTCGGAGACGAGAAGGCCGCCGCCTATATCGATGCCGGACTGGCGAGCGCCGAGCGCGCTCGCGGACTGGTTGCCCGGCTGCTTTCCTTCGCGCGGCAGCAGACGCTTTCCCCGAGCGATCTCAACGTCAACATGCTGTTGAATGAGCTGAAGGACCTGCTCCAGACCTCCGTGGGACGCACCTGCACGATTGCGATCTCGGTCGATGACGATCTTCCCTCCGTCCATGCCGATCGTCCCCAGCTCGAACTTGCGATTTTGAACCTCGCTATCAACGCCAGGGACGCGATGGATGCCGGCGGAACCGTGCGGATCACTGCGGAGCCGGCAACGGACGAGCTCGCGGCGGGTCTGACGAAAGGTTCCTATGTCGCGATTTCGGTTGCGGATAGCGGGGCCGGCATGGACGAAGCCACGCTCAGGCAGGCGACAGACCCCTTCTTTACGACCAAGCCGCCCGGCCAGGGCACCGGCCTGGGGCTTTCGATGGTTCAGGGATTCGCTGCCCAATCCGGCGGCGTCCTGCACATCCGGAGCGCGCCTGGCCAAGGCACCGTTGCCACGATCGTCCTGCCCGCGGCCGCGGGCCAGGCGGACCCGATCCATTCTTCTTCGACCGCGGCGGTTCGCGAGAAGAACTCCGGAAAAATATTGCTGGTCGACGACGAGATGCTTGTCAGGCAATCGACGGCGGGCATGCTGAGGGAGGCGGGCTATCAGGTGGTGGAAGCCGATTCAGTCGGGGCTGCGCTTGCGATCCTGGCGGACGATCCTGCCTTCGATGTTGTGGCGACCGATTATGCCATGCCGGGACAGACGGGAGCGGAGCTGATCGCAGCCCTGCAGACCCGTTGGCCGGCGCTGCCCGTTCTCATGATCACCGGCTATGCCGAAGGAGCGAAGGACGTCGGACCCGAGGTGGCGCGGCTTTCGAAACCCTTCCGCCTGGAGGAGCTGATCGATGCTATAAGCGCGATGATCGGGAATTCGGGGCCGGATTGACGAATCGCGGGGGCCGCCAGCGGGCGATATTCCCCGCGCCTTATATCGCTCCACTTTCGGCACGGTGCGCAGGCGCGTGCTGCTTTAGAAGGGGGTAAAGCAGCTGCGCCTCACGATCGATACGAGCACGCATGTCGGCGCGCGCAGTGGCGGACGCGCGACAATAGCCGCGCCAGTCGGCCTGGATCTGGCGGGGCGTCCAGTGGCGGATATGGTCGCCTGAGCGCACCAGCATGATCAGGCCTTCGGACTTCAGCTTTTCTAGCGCCATCCGTTTGTCCGGCGGGCAGCTGTGCATCAGCTGCGGATAAATTGTCGCGTTGAGGTAAGCAGATCGGGCGCGGCTGGCACGCGTCAGCTCGCGCCGCACCACGTTCAGCTTCGCCATGTCGGGCTGCTGGTCCTGGCACAATTCCTCCAGCGCGATCAGCAGGGTGCTGATCGCCAGATGATGTTGCCGAAGCCTGTTCAGCATCTCGATCTATCTTCCCCGGCAATGTGCCCCAAGGGATCACCACTATGCAGCCGTGGGCCTCACAGATTCAAGTGGGCTGACGACGTGGTGGCTTGGCCGGAGCCGCGGAGCTCGCAATCGGCGAGGCCGGAGCTGAGCGAACCTCTGGCTTCGGGTAGAGGCAGCGGGGGGCAGGTCGAGCCAGTGACGAATGGGAGCCGGGGAGGCCGGACCGCCGCGTGGGCTATGGCCTGTCGAATATGGCGGCTGCGCGCTTGATTGGCGCTTTTCTATCGGTGCATCTGTGACGATAACCAGTTCCGAAACGAGCCTTCGCAGCTGGATCCTTAAGGAGAAGACTATGCGCCAGTTTACCCTCGCGGCCGCGCTGATTGTCGCATTGGTGCCTGGGACGACGATCCTCGCCGCAGCCACGGTTTCGCCGATGATCACGGCGGCGGTTGGCGATGCCTCGCGGGCTGCGGCCGATGTCGCGACCGACGCGAACCGCAAGCCCGCCGAGACGTTGGCATTTGCCGGCGTCAAGCCGGGCATGGTGGTCGGCGAGTTCTTCCCGGGCGGTGGTTATTTTACGCGGCTGCTCAGCGACGTCGTAGGCCCTCAGGGTCACGTCTATGGGATTGAGAATGCCGGCTGGAAGGGCGCCTTCAAGGCCGATCAGGCGATGCTCGCCAGCCTCAAGCTGGCAAATGTCTCGATCGAGCAGGCGCCGTTTGGCACGGTTCGTTTCCCCAAGCCGCTCGATCTCGTCTGGATCACGCAAAATTATCATGACCTGAAAATCGCAGAATATGGCCAGGTCGACACGCTCGCGTTCGATCGCGCCGTCTTCGCCGCGCTGAAGCCGGGCGGGGTCTTCTTTGTGCTCGATCATGAAGCACCGGCCGGGACCGACCTTGCCGCGATCGCCAAGCTGCACCGGATCGAGAGGGCACAGGTGATCCGTGAGGTGACAGCGGCCGGTTTCAGGCTTGAGGCCGAAGGCAATTTCCTGCGCCGGCCGGAGGATGACCATAGCTTGCCGATCTTCGACAAGAAGGTGCAGGGCCATACCGATCAATATGCGTTGAGGTTCGTCAAGCCGCGTAGTTAGTGCGAGCTTCGGGGCGCGAAGGCGAGGCGAGCTTAAGCTGAGGCGTCGCCTTTCACGATCGCGGCAAAATGCGCGGCGATCGAAGCGGATATTTCGAAGGGCCGGGCTATCGCCTGCAACCCGGCAGGGGGTGCGGGTGCCGCCAGGACATGGTCGATCGCGCTTGCGAGCGCATCGAGATCGTCTCGCGGCACCACGGCGCATTGATCCGCCTGATCGAGCAAAGCGTGTGCTTCTTCGAAGCAATCGGTCGTGATCACCGGCACGCCTGCCGCCAGCGCTTCTAGCGCGGCCGCGGGCAAACCTTCATAATCGGACGTCAGTACCAAAACGTCTGCGCTCGCCAGCCAGGGCAGCACATTCTCGGCGAAACCGGGCATGTCGAGCCGATCGGCAATGCCGAGGGATGCCGCGAGGCGCTGCAAGCTTGCCCGTTCCGGACCCTCGCCAAGGATGATCAGCCGCGCTTCGGCCCACTCGACGCGTGCGAAGGCTCGAATGAGCCGATCCAGACGCTTCTGCGGCATCAGGCGGGCGAGCGCGAGGACGTGCCGAACCTGCCCTCCTCTTTTTGAGGGAAGGTCGAACATCTCAGCCGTAACATAGGGATTGGGGACGACGGAGAAGCGCGCGGCGTGCTGCGGATAGAGGGCGTTCAGCGACGCCCGTTCGGCTTCACTCAACAGCAGCACCTGATCATATCGAGCGAAAATCAAGTCATAGAGCCGAGTCCGATAGGAACGCCTGACCTTGTCCCGATGCGTCGCGCGGATCACGGGATTGGTCAGCTTCATGACATAGCGTGGAGCGCCCGATCGCGCTCCGCGACGTGAAAGGCCGGTGACAAGCGCCATGTTGCTGCTGCTCGCCAACACGATCGCCGGGTCGGCGCGGTCCGTCTGGCGCCGGATGAAACGAAGCCCGCGCACGAGTTCGATATGCCGCGAGCCCAGGGCTGGTCCTGCGAATGCCACGGGAATATTGGGATCGAGCAGGTTGAGCAGCGCCTCCTGGCCTTCGCCTCCCTCGCGGAGGACCACGAGCGCTGTCGGAAGCCCAGCAGCGGCAAAGCCGTTGGCCAGCAACATCGCGACGCGATCCGCGCCGCCATAGCTCAGGCGGTGGATGGTGATGAGGATGCCCCCCCGCAACGAGCCAGGGCCAAGCGACTCCACGATCCGCCCGCCGGCCGGTTGATCCATCCCCTTGCTCATGATCGCCCAATTCGCTCCTCGCTTGCGCTGTTCACCCGTACAGGAGTCCGCTAGCAAAATGATGTCCCAGGCGGCAGGTGTGGCATGCTGACATTGCGCCAGAAGGGCCGACCGGATCGCGCCTGAGTCGATATGATAGCAAGACCGCAATTCCCGCGGAGATGGACTGAATGAATGACCGAAGTGCCGTCCCACCCTGCTGACGGCGCCGCGGAGGGCGCGCGGGATGCGTCCAGTGGCATTGTCGGCAGGATCTACGCCAATCTCGCCAAATTGATGGGCGGCAAGGCGATCGCCGGCCTGATCAGCCTGGGTTACATGGTGATCGCGGTGCGTGCGCTCGGCCCCGCCGATTATGGTGTACTGATCCTGGTGCACACCTACACGATCACGGTCGGCGGGATCATCGAATTTCCCGGTTGGCAGGCGGTGGTCCGCTACGGAGCACAGGCGGCAGCCGCCAACGATGTCGGCCGGCTGGTGCGTTTGCTGCGGCTGACCTCGGTGATCGAGGCCGCCGGGGGTGCGGTCGCGGTCCTGACCTGCGCGCTGCTGGCCCCCTGGATCGGGCCGCGGCTCGGCTGGTCGCAGACGGCGCTCGCATTCTCGCTGCCATATAGTTTTGCGGTGCTGGCGACGATCCGCTCGACGCCGGCGGGCTATCTTCAACTGCTCGGGCGTTTTGACCTGCTGGGAATCCATAACCTGGTTGCGCCGGCGGTCCGTCTCGCCGGCGCGCTTGTGGCGCTCTGTCTGGGAGCCGGGCTGCGCGGATTCCTGGTCGCCTGGTTGCTGGCGGCGCTGGCCGAAGGGGCGTCGATGTGGATTTTCGGCCTGGTGCTCGCGCGGCGTCGCCTGCCGGGGCATCGCCTGCTCGGCTGGCCCCGGGGGGCCATCGGCGAAAATCCCGGAATCAGATGGTTCATGATCGCCGCCAATGCGGATGTCACGTTTAGCGATCTGGCGCAAAGGCTTGCCTCGCTGGCGGTAGGCTGGGTGCTGGGTCCGGCTTCTGCGGGTATCTATGCCGTCGCGCAGCGCGCGACATCGGTGATCGCGCAGCCTGCCGGCAATCTGGGGCAGGCTAGTTACGCCGAACTGTCACGGCTGATCGCCGCAAAGGGAAGCGGCGCCGACATTCGGCGGGCCTTCCGGCACGCCGTTTTGATTGCTGCCGCCTTGGCGGCGCCGATGGTGCTGGCGGTCGCGTTGTTCGGCACGCCCATCGCGCGCCTGATGGCGGGCCCGCAATTCGTCAGCGCCGGCGAGGTGATGCCGTGGCTGTTCCTCTCCAGGGCGATCCTGCTGGTCGCGCCACCGGCCAGCGCGGCGCTCGTCGCGCTAGGACGGCCGGGTGTCTCCTTCCAGGCCAATTTGGTGACATCGCTCGGAATGTTGCCGCTCTTGCCGTTGATGATGATGCGCCTGGGACTGCCCGGCGCGGGTTATTATGCGGTGCTGCAGGGCTTGTGCACCGGCGCGATGCTGGGTGCATTTCTGTGGCGCGAAACCCGCGCGCGCGCCTTGAATTGATCCGACGAGCGCGCGCCCCCAAGCGCTTGCCTGCACGCCGCGGGGCCTTGCAACGAACGCTTAGTCCAAATGCATCGCGGCGATGTGACTGAGGATGCCGTTGCCGATCGAGAAGCGCTCGGCGATGGCACGAAGCTGCTTTGGTCGCTCAAACCCGAGGTGCTCGTCGATCTGCATCGCGAGACGGTCGGCGTCGTCGCCGTTCGGGATGATGGCGCAGCCTTCGGCGCGCCCGACCACCGAGCGCGCAGCCGGAAAGCAGTCGGTGCTGAGCACGGGGCAGTTCGCCGCCATCGCTTCGAGCACGACCGCCGGCAAACCTTCGTAGGATGACGTCAGAACGAACAGATCGGCTGAATGGAGCGCGGTCGCGACGTCCCGAACGAACCCCGGCATCGACACCCGATCCTGTAGCCCGTGGTTTTTGATCATCGCGCTCAACGCGTTACGCTCCTCGCCCTCACCCAGGATGATCAGGCGCACGCCCGGCGTCCTGACGCGGGCGAACGCGTTGATCAGTCGATCCAGCCGCTTCTGGGCGGTGAGCCGCGCCACCGTGACGATCGTCGGTCCTGAATCGCGCACAGTCTCGCCCGCGGGCAAGGCCAGCATCGCGGGCGTGACATAGGGATTTGCCACATCATGAAATTGCGCGGCGAAGGCAGGGAATGCCTGGCGCATCTCATCGCTTTCCTCGGGGCTCAGCGTCCACACGCCGGTGGTTCGGCGGAAGACGAAACCATAGCTCCAGCGACGGATCGCGCGCACTACGCCCTTATGCCGCGAGCTTGCGATCGGATTGGTGGTCTTCACGAAAAACTTGGTTTCGCCCAGGCCCGCCATCCTGACGGCGGCAGCACTGGCGAGGGCGACATTGTTGGCGCAGCCGATTACGATCGAAGGCCGCACCGAACGGAGATGGCGCGCTACCGCGGGTAAGCCACGCACCAGATCGAGAGGGCGCGATCCGCTAAACTCGCCGAAATAATGGACAGGCACCTCGTCACCCAGGATCTCCGAGGCGGCCTTCTCGGCCGGGCCGCCGCGCGCGAACAGGGCGAGGTCGACGATCAGGCCGTGGCGCTGGAACCCGCGCGCGAGATAGGCAGCCACCCGGCCGCTGCCGCCCTGGTCGAAACAATGGAGAAGGAGGCTTACGGTCGGACGCTGCACGTCGATTTCTCCTGTGTTGCCGTGGCACGGAGGTTGAGGCGTCCGCTGGTCCACCACAGGGCAAAAACGGTCATTGCATAGATTATCCGTCCATGATCGGCCGCCCCGCGCATATGTTCGTCGAACACGCGCTCGACCGCCGCTGGCTCGAGATATCCCGCCGAGCTCGCGCCGCTGCCGTTCCAGACATCACGGGCATATTCGCCGAAGGGCCCGCGCAACCAGGCCGCGTGCGGAATCTGGAAGCCCTGCTTCGGTCGGTTGAGGATGTCGGCAGGAAGCCACGGTGCGATCGCCTTCCTGAGAATGAACTTGCCCGTCTTCCCATGCAGTTTCAGTTTTTCCGGTACGGTCAGTGCCCAATCGACGAACTTGTGCGACAGGAAGGGCACCCGCGCCTCGACCGAATGTGCCATGCTCGCCCGGTCCAGCCGCGTCAACATGGCCGACGGCATGTTCAACGTAAGGTCGGCGAACAGGAACTGTTCCAGTGCGGAATGGGCATTCCCGGCCGAAGGCGGGAAATATTCACGCTCGAGTTCGGCATAGCTCTCCTCCCCCTCGTGCCGCTGCCAGAATGCGTCGGTGTAGAGTTCGCGGCGCAAGCTGCGCCGGCTGATCTGGGTGGCCGCGAAAAATTGTTGATAGCCGTCCGGCAAGCGGATGAATTCGGCGAAGCGCTGGGCGTGCTGGCGTAGATAATTGAACCGAGCCGACCGCGTTTCCGGGATATGGCTTATGATGGATTGTAACGGTCCGATTGACTCGATCAGCGGTCGCGCGCGCTCGATCCCACGCGCATTGCGGTGCCGCTTATAGCCCGCGAACAGCTCGTCGCCGCCCTCCCCGCAAAGGACCACCTTGACGTGCTCGGCGGCCAGCTTGGAGGCGTACCATGTCGGGATCGCCGCCAGATCGGCGAAGGGTTCGTCGAAGCAGTCGATTAGCTGCGGCAGGACCTCCACCGCGTTGAGCTGTCCCAGATTCATCACGATATGGTCGCAGCCAAGGTGCTCCGCGATCCTGCGCGCCGCCTCCGTCTCATCGATCCTGGCGCCGGGATAACCGATGGTGAAGGCCTTGATGCGGCCGCTGCCGCCCTTTGTCGCGGCAGCCAGCACAGCCGAGGAATCGATGCCGCCGGACAGGAATGCGCCGACCGGAACGTCAGCCTGGAGATGCCGCTGGGTCGTCGCGATCAACTGCGATCGCATCTGGTCGATCCACTCATCAGGCGAGAGGTTCGATTGCGTCCGGAATTGCGGCGTCCAATAGCGTTTGACACTGCTCTCGCCGCTTGGACCGAGCTTCAGCAGGTGACCAGGGTCCAGCGTCCCGACCTCGTTAAAGATCGAGCGGGGCCGACGGACATGCCCGAAGCTGAAGAAATCATGGACCGCGCGGTCGTTGATGGTGAAGCGATGGTCAGGCAGCGGGCGCAACGATTTCAATTCGGACGCGAAGGAAAGGCCGCCCTGCTGTTCGGAATAATAAAGCGGCTTGATCCCCAAGGGATCGCGCGCGAGCGTCAGCTCGCGGCCGAGATGGTCCCATATCGCCACCGCGAACATGCCTTCCAGTCGCGGCCACACGTCGTCGCCCCAAGCCTGGAAGCCCGCAAGAATCGTCTCCGTGTCGGAATGCGTCTGGAAACGACAGCCGAGGCCGCTCAGCTCGTCGCGCAGCGCGAGATGGTTGAATATCTCGCCATTGAAGACGATCGAATAGCGGCCGTCGGGGCTGGTCATCGGCTGATGACCAGCCGCAATGTCGAGGATGCTCAGCCGGCGCATCCCGAATCCGAAATCCCCATCGACAAGGTCGCCGCTGTCGTCGGGTCCCCGATGATGAATCAGATCACATTGGGTGCGAACTGCATCCGCAGGCACTGGACGGCCGCCGCGTCGATACCAACCGGCAATACCACACATGGACAGGCTTCCTCAGAACGAACCGAATGAAAGGGGGCCAACGCCGATGATACGTGTCGGGCGACGGCTGAACCGGGGCACAGCCTTCGCGCGCGGCGGACGGAAGTGCAACAGCCGAGGCTCGGCGGATCTGATGGAAGCAGGCGCCATCTAACAAGCGGCGCCGCAGCTGGCACGCGCCTCGGCTCGGCAGTCTCAATGGGACGGGCGCTCTCATCCGAAATGCCTCCGCCTTCGCTGCCTCGCTTCCCTGCCTCAGCGGCGAACATACGTCCGATGACGTATGCCCCCTCTGCCGGGTCTTGAATATCGTCCACTCAAGACTCGGCAGTGCGAGGGCAAGATGGACGGTGTTCTGATAGGTAATCGGATGGTCGGGACGCAGTCGCCGGTGACGATCGGATGGGAGAATATTCCGAAGGTCGAGGGCGGTCCGGTGAAACAGTTCGTCTTCACCTGGTTCCAGCCCACCGTGTTGTTCGCGCTGCTAGCCTTCTGGTATTACGCCCCCAATTCAATCGCGACCGCATCGACCGCGATCGGAATCGGCATAGGCTTTCGGGCGTTCCTGATGGTGCTCGAATGGGTCAACCCGCGCTTTAAGAGTTGGCACCTGACATGGAAGGAATTGGTCACAGACCTGTTCTATGTCGGTTTCACCTATACGTTGCTGCGCATCGTCGATCTCTACATCGGCAGCGATGCCCTGATCGCAAGCGCGCAGCAGCATCTGCACCTCGAAAAGTTCGCCTGGTTCACCGGCCTGCCGCTGCTGGTACAGGCGTTGGCGATCTCGCTGATCTTCGATTTTGGGCAATATTGGATGCATCGCGGGATGCATAACTGGTACCCGCTATGGCTGCCTCATTCGGTGCATCATTACATCACGCAGCTGAACATCAACAAGGGCGCCGTCGGCAATCCGGTCGAGCTGTTTTTGATCGGGCTGGGTATTGGCGGCCTGTTTGATTTCGTCCCGCGCGCCTTTCTGCTCGCGGGCACGTTCGGGCTGGCGGTCGGCACCTACCAGCATATCAATGTTCGCTTCAATTCGCCTAAATGGTGGCGGTTCCTGTTCACCACGACAGAGCATCACAGCCTGCATCATTCGCAGGATTATGAATCCACCCGCTGCAATTATGCCGGCTCGTTCATTTTCATCGACCGCATCTTCGGCACCTGCATCGATGGCGAGGCTGAACTGCTGGGCATGGAGGGCGGCCGCCGCATGACGGTCCGCGAACAGATGACTTACCCGTTCACCGAAGGCTGGAAGGCGATCAAGGAGCGGTTTGGCGCGTCGCCGGCGGCGGTACCGGCCGAGTGACCGCCTTCGCCGCCCAGCACATATCGAAAGACCTCTCAGGTGGAGACAGTGTGAACCTGCGTTTCATCGACTGGATCTGGCATGTCAGGGGTAGTCTGGCGCTCGCTCCCGGCCAATCGAGCGAGGATGCCTTCGAAAAGCTCGACCCCTTGTTCCACGAGATCGGCACGAGCCACGAACGCGCAAACGGCATGCTGGCTTTCCGAAAGAAGGATCAACCGGCGCAGGACAAGATGGCGGTTTTCGACAGCGGCGTGCTGAGGATCGAAAAAGGGGCGGCTGGGTCCGTGCTGCACTATCATCTGATCAGCCGGGCCTTGCTGTTCTGCTTTGTGTTGGTGCCGCTGTTTCTGGGCATTGCCCAGCTCACCATCGTCGTCGGCAAGTATCAGAAGCCACCTGCCGAAGCCGCGACGAAGAAGCCCGCAGCCAAGGTCGCGGTTGTGGCGCTGAACCCGATCGACAAAGCGCTAGGCGCGCCCGCGCCGGAAAAGCCCAGGAACGGCGCGGACAAGCCGGGTGCGCGAAACAAGAAACCTTCGGCCACGTCAGCCTACGTCTTCGCGGGGATGTTTGCCGTGCTCTATGTTATCGGGCGAATTCTCGAAGACTGGCTTGTCAAAAGGCTGTTTAGAAAGCGGCTGCTCGGCGCGTAGGCGCGGGATAGCCGCCACCGTCAACCGAAGACGCTGCGCACTTCGGCGTGGCGGGCGTGGGCGGCCATCGCCGCCGACTTATCCACCACTTTCGCGCGGGCGCGCTCGACTCCGCCGCTGGCCCGATTAGTCTCCACCCGGTGGAGGAAGAATTCGATTTTCCCGCGCCCGGCCAGGCCGAGGTGCTGACGATCGCGATCGACGGGTGGGAAGGGCCACTCGATCTGCTGCTCGCGCTGGCGCGCACGCAAAAGGTGGATCTCAAGCAGATCTCGATTCTGGCCCTGGTCGATCAGTACATATCCTTCATCAACGAAGCGCGTTCGCTCAAGCTGGAGTTGGCGGCCGATTACCTGGTGATGGCGGCGTGGCTGGCTTACCTGAAGTCGGCGCTGCTGCTGCCGCGTGATCCGGAGGTCGAGCCCAGCCCCGAAGAACTGGCGCTGCGTCTGCAATTGCGGCTGCAGCGGTTGGCGGCGATGCGAGAGGCCGGCGCCCGGCTGATGGCGCGCGACCGGATCGGGCGCGATGTGTTCCTGCGCGGGAACCCCGAAGGGTTGCGCGTGGTGCGCAGGCCGAAATGGGAGGCGACGCTTTACGGGCTGATCGCGGCCTATGGCGTGGTCAAGGCACGGACCCAGCCCGCTTTCCACGTGGTCGCGCGGCGCCGGGTGATGACACTTGAGGAAGCGCTTGAGCTGGTCGCGCGGATGGTCGGCCAGCGACTCGATTGGGCCAGCCTCGAAAGCTTCGTGCCGCCCGGCCTCGCGCCCGATCATCATCGTTCGGCGATGGCATCCAGCTTCGTCGCCGCGCTCGAACTGGCGCGGCAGGGCAAACTTCAGATCGCGCAGGAGGAGGCGTTCGCGCCCTTGATGGTGAAGGCAGCATGATCGGTGACCATCTCCGCGCGTTGGAGGCCGCCTTGTTCGCCGCGGAGGCGCCGATGACGCCCATCGAACTCGGCGCCGCGACCGGGATAGAGCAGCCCAAGGCGGCTCTGGAAGAGCTCGCCTTACTGTATGAGGGGCGTGGAATCGAACTGGTCGAGCGAGGCGGCCGCTGGCTGATGCAGACCGCCCCCGACCTCGCGCACATATTACGGCGCGAACGCGAGGAGCCGCGAAAGCTTTCGCGCGCCGGGATCGAGACGCTCGCGATCGTCGCTTATCACGAGCCGGTCAGCCGGGCAGAGATCGAAGCGATCCGCGGGGTGCAGATATCCAAAGGCACGCTCGACGCGCTGATCGAAGCGGGCTGGATCAAGCCCGCCGGGCGGCGCGAGGTGCCGGGCCGCCCGCTCACTTACGCGACCACCCCCGGATTTCTCGACCATTTCGGACTCGCCTCGCGCAAGGACTTGCCAGGGATCGACGATCTGCGTGCGGCAGGCCTGCTGGACCCTGTCGATTTGGCGATGGAGCAGGCGCAGATCGGCTTTGAGGAGGATGATGCGCAGCTAGCGGTGGAAAAGGGCGAGATAGAAGACTAGATACCTCCTCGATTACGTCTTCGGAGAGTTGCAATGGGCGGCCTGTCCTTCGTTCACATCCTCATTTTCGCGGTGATCGCGGTGCTGCTGCTGGGCGGCGGACGCTTCTCGTCGATGATGGGGGACGTCGCCAAAGGCGTGAAACAGTTCAAGAAGGGCATGGCGGAAGACGATGATGCGCCGAAGCCTGCGCCGCCGACGCAGCGTCTCAATGTCCAGCCGCCGATCGACCCCAATGTCGACCAGCATCTTCAGCCGATGAAGGACGATCGTCCTGCGCAGTAAGGCTGACGCGTGTTCGACGTAAATTCTACAGAATTGTTGTTGTTGGGTGCGGTGGCCATTGCGGTCATTCCCCCCAAGGATCTGCCGCGCGCGATGCGTTTCGCCGGCCAGTGGATCGGCAAGGCGCGCGGCATGGCGCGCCATTTCCGGTCCGGCCTGGACGAGATGATCCGCCAAGCCGAGCTGGACGAGATCGAAAAGAAATGGCGCGAGGAAAATGAGCGGATCATGCGCGAGCACCCGCTCCACGACGCGATCGAGCATCCGGCGGACGAGCCCGTGATGACCGCTTTGCCAGCGCCGGACGCTGCGCCGGTGGATGCGGGCCCGCATGCGCTGCATCTGTCCGCGCCATCCGTCGCTGAAATCGACGGGGAGTCGCCGCCGGCGGCTGCGGACGGAAATCCAGCGCCGAAGGCGAAGCGCGCGGCTAAGGTGGCCCCAGCGCCGCCCGAACCGATCGCCATTGCCGAAGACGCCGGCCCCGAACTCCCGCTTGGCCTACCGCCCAAACAATGATGAACGACGAACCCGACGAAATCGACGACAGCCGCGCACCGCTGATGGAGCATATCATCGAGCTGAGGAAGCGGCTGATCTGGTCGTTCGCGGCTTTGGGCATATGCTTCGTCATCTGCCTCTACTTCGCGCACCAGATCCTGGCGTTCCTCGTCCATCCGCTCAAGGCGGCGGGGCAAACCAGGATTGTCTATACCCAGGTGTACGGCGGCTTCATCACTGAAGTGAAAGTAGCCTTCTTCGCCGGACTCATGCTGTCTTTCCCAGTCATTGCCAACCAGCTCTGGCGGTTCATTGCGCCCGGCCTCTACCGCAAGGAAAAGAAGGCGATCTTTCCGTTCCTGATTGCGACGCCGATCCTTTTCACGATGGGCGCAAGCCTAGCTTACTTTGTCGCCATACCGCTCGCGCTCAAATATCTGTACGGCTTTTCCGGCGATCTGGGCGGCATCAAGCAGGAAGCCTTGCCCGAGCTGTCCAATTTTCTCAGCTTCACCATGCAGTTCCTGTTCGGCTTCGGCGCAGCCTTCCTGCTGCCGGTGCTGCTGATGCTGCTCGAACGCGCCGGGATCGTGACGCGCACGCAGCTGATCAAGTTCCGCCGCTATGCGATCGTCGTCAACTTCGCGATCGCGATGGTGCTGAGCCCGCCCGATGCGGGATCGATGATGCTGATGGCGGTGCCTTTGGTGCTGCTTTACGAACTCGCGATCGTCGGCATCTGGTTCACCGAACGCAAGCGCAAACGCGAGGCCGGCGCTGAGTCCGAGGTTCCGCAGATCATAAAAAGGGGCGACGCGCCCGAATAAGCGCGTCGCCCGATTTCTTCCGACATCGTCGCCTTATTTGGCGTCGTTGGCAGTGTTCGTGACGGCCTTGCCTGCGGACGACACATCCTTGCCGGCTCCCGCGACGGTGTTGCACGCGGCCAGCAGCAGCAAGCCGCCGATAACCCCGAATTCGATCGTCTTGCGAATCATGATCTGATCCCTTCCTTAGGCGCGAAGGCGCCTGACCTGAATGTGTCGTGGAAGAATAGGTTCCGCGCCCGAACCAATCGGCGAAGCGATGTGGCGCAAATACAATTTGGGCCTGGAGGCGCCACCGGGGGGGAGGATCGGCGCGTCCAGGCCCATGTGTTCGGACAGCGAGAGCGGGGGGGCAAAAGGTCGCTATCCGGGTGTGAGAACGACTCGAGATGGCGTCGGTTCCCGGGCCGCGAGAATTTTTTCAGATTTTTTTCGCCGAAGCGGATTCGGGCGTGATCGCTATCTCGATCTGATAGCGGCCGATCGCCCCATCATAGTCGAGATGCGACCTCAGCTGCCGGCCGAGACCGGTGACAATCCGCTCGAACCGCGCCCGGCTGTGATGGAGCTCGCAGATATCCTCGCCGAGTTTGCTCGATTCGATCGCCAGCACCGCGCGATCGGGCGCGCTCCCCGGCATCAGCCGGATCGCCACGGCGCCGGTCGGATCACAAATCATCACCAGTTCGACGATCTCAGTCACTAGAAAGGCGACGGGTACCGCCACATCCTGGGTGATGAAGGCAGGGATCATGTCGAGCATGATCGCGAAATGCTGCGCGCTGGGCGGTGCGGTCGCGCGCAGATTGGCGGCCAGTTCAGCGACGATCGACCGCAGCGCGACGCCGCGATTTTCCTCAAGCTCCGCATAATGGTTGCGATGGACCACCGCGAGCGCGTCGACCCGGCGCTGGATCGAGGCATAAGCGGCGGCGACTTCGCCATCCGAGCCGCGCGCATGGAGGTTGATCAGGCTGGCGACGACCTGGAGATTGTTCTTCACGCGGTGGTGCACCTCGCGTGTCAGCCGCATCTGGTGATTCAGGCCTTGCTCCAGCTCCTGTTCGCGCGCGACGAGCAGCGAGGCGGTCGATTCGAGCGCTTCGCCGAGCGAACGTATTTCTTCGGCGGGGGTCAGGATGCGTGGCAGGACCAGCGGACCGTCGCCGGGCTGATAGATAGCGATCGCGCGCTGCATCTCTCGCAGCGGCCGCACCAGCGCCTGATCCAGCACCACCCAGCATATCGCCGCCGCTGCGGCCCACATCAGCAGGGGCAGCAATACCAGCAATATCTCGACCGCGCTCACCGGGTTGGCGAGCACGTTCAGTTCCAGCCTTAACTGGCCGTTTGCGGCGGGGGCATTCACCTGCACATGCCAAACCAGCGGCGAATTCTGGCCGACCTTCGATATGACCAGCCGATGCCCCTTCTGGCTGAGCGCGATTCCCTGGCCGGGGTCGCTCACCAGCGCACGGCGCAGCACCGCCGCCGGTATGTCGCCTATGCCATAAGAACCGTCGGGCGCGGTGATGCCGAAGCGCAATCCCGCTTCGCCGGGCAACAAGGTCGCCCCGACACGACCTTGGTCTGGGCGAGGCATGGCCGATGCGTCGAATCCCTGTGTCGCGCAGGCGAGGCTGCTATTGGCGCGAAACAGCGCGAGTCTGAGCGGGGCGCCGAACGCCGCCTGATCATTTTCCAGCAAAGCGCCGCATGTCGCCGAACGGGGGGGTGGGCCCGAGAGGTTGGCGCGAATCATGCTGGCGCCGCGCAGCAGTAATATGTCGATCTGTCGCGCTTCGGCGGTGGCGATCGCGCGCGCATCATTTTCGCGCTGGGCCCGTTTGCCCTGGGCCGACTGGATTGAGGCGAACAGGGCGATCAATCCCAGCGGCAGCAGGGCCACCGACAGGATGATCAGCATCTTTGTGCCGGTAGAAAAGCGGCTGGGAGAGAGGCGGGCGAAGAAAGGGACCGCCGAGGGCGTCGTCGCCATCGGACTATGGCCCCCGGTCAGGTAAGCTTGCCGAGCAGGTCGAGGAATTCCTGGGGAACATCTTCGCTTACTGCCTCTTCGTAGGCATTGCGAAGTGCATCCGCAACGTGCGGGTCATGCCCGCGCGCGCCGCGTTTGCCCGCTCCAGATGCCTGTTTCTCGCGTCCGGCCACTTTGGATGTCTTCCCCGCCGTCAAGCCGAACGCCCCCCGCTGAATATCATCGTCAAGACGCACTTTCGTCCCGTTGCCCTCAAAGCCTCACCTCGGGAGATCCCCCTTTTGGACAGTCGGTTCCGTTGCGCAAGCGGAACTATACAACCTCGGGATCGTCCGGCGGAAAGTCCTGCGCGAACCGTGAAACAAAAGGTCGGCATGTTTGTTCCGCATCCGGGCCAAAGAAACAGGCACCGCCTGTACCGGGGGTTTCGGCCATATGGCGGAGGCTTTCTGTTGCATCGGGTCTGGTGCATGCCCACAAGGCATTATTATTTCAGGAGCTGTTGACCATATGTCGCTGGGCCAGGATCTCGCACCCCACCTTCCGTTCCTGCGTCGCTATGCTCGGGCGCTTACGGGCAGCCAGAAGCATGGTGATGCCTATGTGCGGCAGGCGCTGGAGGCGATCGTCGCCGCGCCGGGCGAATTTCCGCGCGACGTTGACGCGCGACTCGGGCTTTATCGCGCGTTTCAGCGGATCTGGCAGTCGACCCATCTGGACCCGGATCGCGCGGATGAAGAGGCCGGTGACGAGGCGGCCCATGTCGCCGACGCGCGCCTGTCACGCGTTACCCCGCGATCGCGCCAAGCATTATTGTTGACCCAGCTCGAGGGTTTCACCCCGGAAGACGCGGCCTATCTGATGGAAACAAGCCCCGACGATGTCGAAAGCCTGGTCGGCGATGCGATCGCCGAGATTGAGCGTCAGACCCACGCCGAGGTTCTCATTATCGAAGATGAGCCGATCATCGCCATGGATCTCGAAACCATCGTGCGCGATCTTGGTCATAACGTAACCGGCGTGGCTGTGACGCGGGACGAGGCGGTGTCGCAGGCACGCGCGCATCGCCCGGGTTTGGTGCTGGCGGACATCCAGCTCGCGGACGACAGTTCGGGAATCGATGCGGTCAAGGACATCCTGTCCGAATTCCAGGTACCGGTGATTTTCATCACCGCTTTCCCCGAACGCCTGCTCACCGGGGAGCGGCCCGAGCCGACCTTCCTGATCACCAAGCCGTTCCAGCGTTCGACGGTCAAGGCGGCGATCAGCCAGGCTTTGTTCTTTGACGCCGCGACCGTTCCCGCCTGATTTAGGTCAATCACACTGACCTAATGGAACTCGGGCGGATGGCGCCCGTTGGCAAGGTGTAACGACCAGGGGTTTGGGCAATGGCCGAGGAAGAAACACATCTCACGCGCACGCAGGCACGCGCCGGTTCGTCCAATCATATGGTGCGTTATATCCTGCCGATTTCGCTCGCGCTGGTGGTGATCCTGTTCGCCGTCATCGTTCTCCTGTGGCGCTGAAGGAATTTGAAGCGCATGATGGCTTGCAGCGGGGGAGCGCACCCCCATTTCATCCAGCGCGCGCTGGTGGCGCACGGAGAAATGGCTTGAACGCGCATATCGCCGACGAGGAGGAGGTCGAGAATGCCGCCCCGGTAGGCGAGCATGTCTCGCTTTCCGACGACGAGTTCCGCACCGAGCTTGCCCGCGTCATCCCGCATCTGCGCGCCTTCGGCCGGTCGCTCTCAGGCAACCGCGATCTTGCTGACGATCTGGTGCAGGAGACGCTGCTCAAGGCCTGGGCAGCGCGCCGACGCTTTCAGGCCGGCACTAACATGCGCGCCTGGACCTTCATCATTCTGCGCAACCTGTTCTTGAGCCAGATGCGTCGCGCCCGCTTCAAGGGTGAATGGGACGATATCACCGCGAGCAAGATCCTCGCCGCGCCCGCGAGTCAGGAGCGGCATGTCGATCTGGGTGATCTCCAGCGCGCTTTGCTCCATTTGCCCCAGCCGCAGCGTGAGGCGCTGATTCTGGTCGGCGCGGGCGGCTTCGCCTATGAGGAAGCGGCCGAGATTTGCGGTTGCGCGGTTGGCACGATCAAGAGCCGGGTCGCGCGCGGCAGGGTCGCGTTGGAACAGCTCATGACAGGCGGCAAATTACCGTCGCGGCGCCAGGAGGAAACGACCGGCCATAGTCCGCTGCACAGCATCATGGGGCAGGTCGATCATCTCAGCAGAGGCCGGGCGCCTGCACCGGATGAGCCTTCGGACGACGAAGAAGAAGAGTGATCGTTATTGCGGTTCGCGATAATCCGTCATCGCGAGCCGCTTAGCGTCTAGCGCGCGCGGCAGGCTCTGACGGCCGGGTTAGCGCAATTGGTCGAGCAGCTTTACAAATTCCTCGGGCATGGCCGGGATTGAACCGAAGCTGCCCAGCAAAGCGCGTCTGACGCCTTCCTGCGCGGCGGGATTGGCGGCCAGCTCCGGCCGCCTTTGGGTATCCCAACGCAGGGACCGGTATTCCTGACTGACGCTAACCATCTTCCCAGAACGTCGGAAGTGAGGTGGAGTTGCGACCTTTCGCTCTCCATGCTCCAATCCGGCGATGAATGTGGCCGCAAATCCTCTCCCGCTGGATCGGGCAGTCTCGCTTGCCGAAGCCCATTCGCCTTTCCTGCGAGGGATATTGCGCCGCCGTCGGGACCTTGTCGAAAGGCTCGGCAGCGAAGGTCTCGCTGCGGTGCTGGCCGAGGCCGAGCGTGTTTCGCGCGCCGACGGGGATGTCGCGCGCGCGCTGCGCCAGGAACGACAGGAGGTTGCGCTGGCGGTAGCGCTCGCGGATCTGGCGGGCGCGGCGCTTGAAACCGTTACGCACGCGCTCAGCGACTTCGCTGATCGCGCGCTCGATCGCGCGATCAGCACCGCAATTGGTGAGCGAGGCGAGGGGGATGCGATTGGTTTCGCGGGGATCGCGCTCGGCAAACAGGGCAGCCACGAGCTCAATTATTCGTCCGACATCGATCCGATCCTGATCTTCGATCCCGCGACGCTTCCCCACCGGGCGCGCGAAGAGCCGGTCGAGGCTGCGGTCAGGATCGCGCGGCGTGTGGTGGAGCTGCTCCAGGAGCGCACCGCCGATGGCTATGTCCTGCGCGTGGACCTGCGGTTGCGCCCGGCGTCAGAGGCGACGCCACTCGCGGTGCCGGTCGATCTCGCGATCACCCATTATGAATCCTCGGCGCAGCCATGGGAGCGCGCCGCCTTCATCCGCGCGCGGGCGGCAGCGGGCGACAAGGCGCTTGGCCAGAGCTTCCTCGATCATATCCGCCCGTTCGTATGGCGCCGGGCGCTCGATTTTGGTGCGGTCGACGAGATGCGTGCCTTGTCCCGCCGGATCCGCGATCATCACGTCCAGGGACAGAAACTCGGCCCGGGCTATGACGTCAAGCGTGGGCGCGGCGGTATCCGCGAGGTCGAATTTTTCGCCCAGATCCACCAGCTCATCCATGGCGGTCGGCTGCCCTCGGTGCGCGCGCCGGCGACGCTGGATGCGCTTGCCGCATTGATCGAGGCCGGCCTGATTCCCGCCGCCGATGGAGAAGTCCTGGCCCAGGCCTATCGGTCGCTCCGCACGGTGGAACATCGGTTGCAGATGGTCGATGACCAGCAGACCCACCGGCTGCCGACCGATGTGGCCGCGCTCGACAACGTTGCCGGGCTCGCGGGTCTGGAAGATGGCGCGGCGCTGATCTCGGCACTCGCGCCGCAGGCGGAAGCCGTCGGCAGGTTGTACGACGATCTCGATCCGCCAGATGCGGATGCGCTCACGCTCGACGGGGTGCTCGCCGAAAGCGGCTTTGCCGATCTGCCGGGGGTGCGCACGCGCATCCAGGGCTGGCGCGAGGGCAAGGCCCGCACCACGCGCAGCGATGCCGCGCGCGTTGCACTCGATGCGGTGCTTCCCGCGCTGATAGCGGCGTTCGGCCGCGCGCCCGCCCCGGACGCGGCGCTCAACCGCTTCGACAATCTGGTCGAGCGGCTGCCGAGCGCGATCAACCTGTTCCGCCTGCTGGAGGCGCGGCCGGCCTTGATCGGCCAGCTTGCCGCGATCCTCAGCCATGCCCCCGCGCTCGCTGAACAATTGTCGCGTCGCGCCAGCTTGCTCGATGGCCTGATCGACGCCAGTGCGTTCGAGCCGGCCCCCCCGGTTGAGGCGCTGGCGACCGCGCTGCGCGCGGGCGAGCGCGGCGAGGACTATCAGCAACTGCTCGATCGCGTCCGCATAGCGGTCGGCGAGCAAAGGTTCGAGCTTGGCGTTCAGCTCGTGACCGGCGCGGCCGATCCAATCGAGGTAGGGCGCGGCTATGGCCGCGTCGCCGAAGCGGCGCTGGAGGTGCTGGCGCAAGCGACGATCGCCGAATTCGAACGTGCGCACGGCCACGTTCCAGGCGGCGAGCTCGTAATTCTGGCGCTCGGCCGCTTCGGCGGTGGCGTGATGACGCACGCGTCCGATCTGGATCTCATCTACCTCTTCACCGGGGATTTCCTCGCCGAATCCGATGGGCGTCGGCCGCTCGGCGCGACCACCTATTTCCAGCGGCTCGCGCAGCGCGTGAGCGCGGCCATGTCGGTGCCGACCGCTGCTGGCCCGCTCTATGAGGTGGACACCAGGCTGCGCCCCTCCGGCAACCAGGGATTGCTCGCCGCGTCGGTCGACAGTTTCGCGCGATATCAGGCGGAAAGCGCCTGGACGTGGGAGCATATGGCCCTTGCACGCGCTCGCCCGGTATTCGGCACAGCGCAAGCGCGCGCGGCGGTGCAGACGATCATCGACGAAACGTTGCGACGGCCTCGGGACAATGCGGCTCTGATCGCGGACGTGGCGAAGATGCGCGGCGATATTGCTACGCACAAACCGCCGGCCAGCCCGCTCGACGTCAAGCTGATCGACGGCGGGCTGGTCGACGCGGAGTTCGCGATTCACCTTCTCCAGTTGGGACAGAAGGTCGGCTTCGACCCCGATCTGTCAAAAGCGATTCACGCGCTCGAAGCGCGAGGGCTGCTGGCACGAGGCTTCGGCGACGCCTTCGCCTTGCTTGCGCGCATGCTCATCACGCTCCGCCTGGTCGCGCCCGATTCCGCCGAGCCGCCCGATGCGTCGCATGGCCTGGTGGCCGAACGCTGCGGGCATGGGGATTGGAATGCGCTGCTCGACGCTTATTCGGCCGCGCGTACATTGATTTCATCCGAGTGGCGCCGCGTGGCGGGGCTGCGCTGACGCCAGAGAATATTTGATCGCGATTGCGAGCCGAATAGCGGGCGAGGCAAATCCCGCCCCCCCCATGCGGTTGGCAGGCCAATATCGGCTCGAACCGACGCAAGCTTGATGGGTTGAACACTGCCGCGCAGGGGCTAAGGCCGCGTCAACACAGGATCGGAGGAACAGGCATGCTGAACGAAGGCGATCTTGCACCCGACGTCACGCTGCAGACCGCGGATGGTGGGAGTGTCCGGCTCAGCCAGATGCTCAACCATAATCTCGTCCTCTATTTCTATCCGAAGGACGACACGAGCGGTTGCACGCGCGAGGCAATCGATTTTTCCGACGCCCTCGCCGCTTTCGAGATGGAGGATACCGGCATCCTCGGCATTTCGAAGGACGACGCCAAGGCGCACGGCAAGTTCACCGCGAAGTACAATTTGCGCATTCCGCTCGCCACCGACGCTGACGGTTCGGTGTGTGAGGCGTTCGGCACATGGGTGGAGAAGAGCTTGTACGGCCGTAAATATATGGGGATCGACCGCGCGACCTTCCTGATCGGCCGCGACGGCCGGATCGCGCGGATCTGGCGCAAGGTCCGCGTGCCGGGCCATGTTCAGGAAGTGCTTGAGGCTGCACGCGCGCTCAAGCTCGCCGGCCAGCAGGCGACGTCGGGGCAGCTCTGACACTCGCCTCCGCCTGCCGGTCCGTTTTGCTGGAGGCCGAGCCCGCCGCCAAGGTGAAGCGGGCGCGACAGGTAGCGCGCGAGTGGAGATCGGGACGGCTCGGCTGGCAGTTCGATACGCCGATGCCGGACCGCCCGGCGCGGCCGGCTGTTCCTTTATTGCTCCCGCCCAATCGTTTGCCGAGACGGGGAAAGGGTGGAAACGAGGCGAACCGGGTCGCCCTGATTCATGCCATCGCACATATCGAGTTCGTCGCGATCGACCTCGCTTTCGACCTGCTCGGGCGGTTCGGTGTGCATTTCCCGCGCGGCTTCGCCGATGATTGGATGCGGGTGGCCGCGGAGGAAGCGATGCATTTCGCGATCCTCAATCGGCGGCTGCGTGATCTCGGCAGTTTCTACGGCGCTTTGCCTGCGCATGACGGATTATGGGAAGCGGCGAGCGCAACCGCGCATGATCCGCTCGCGCGGCTTGCGATCGTTCCGATGGTGCTCGAGGCGCGCGGGCTCGACATCACGCCGCAGACGATTCTGCGCTTCGAAGCGGCCGGCGACCGCAAGACCGCCAAGATATTGGAGCGAATTCTGCAGGATGAAGTGCGCCACGTCGGCGCGGGGGTGATCTGGTTCAAACGGGCCTGTGCGATTCGCGGTGATTCTCCCGCGAATGCATGGCGCGCACTCGTCGCGACGCATTTTGGAGGCTCGCTAAAGCCTCCTTTCAACGACTCGGCGCGCGCTGCTGCCGGTCTGACGAAGGAATTCTACGCGTGGGTTGCGGAGTCGCACGCGCATCTCCCACAAAAGTTCCCGTCGTCGCGGGAGGGGCAAAACCCGAGGCGGCCAGTATAATTTAACCGTGCGGGGGGCTCCGTGCGGCCCAGCTACCGCCGGAGAGAGAATGTCATTTTCCCAAATCGTGACGCGCGCCCTCGGTGCCTTCGGTATGGCCGCCATGATCGGCGCCGCTTTCTCCCAACCGCTCCTCGCCGCCGGCATCCCCGCACCGCAAAAAGGTGACAAGATCCTGGGCAGCAGCCTTGCCCAACCCGCCCCGGCCGAGGCCGGTGACAGCCGCTTCCATTCGCTGTTCATGTCCTGGCGCAAGGCCGATGCAGTTTATACCCCCGGCGCGATCTCGGTGCCGTCGTCGAAGCCGGTCACCACCGCGACCTATACGTCGGGTTATGGCGTGCGTTCGGATCCCTTCCGCGGCGCCGCGGCGATGCATGCCGGCATCGATCTCGCCGCGCCGACGGGCACGCCGATCTACGCCACCGCTGATGGCATGGTCGATCGTGCGGAATGGTCGGGCGGCTATGGTAACATGGTCGAGATCGATCATGGCAAGGGTCTGCAGACCCGTTTCGGCCATCTGTCGCGTATCCTCGTTCACCCGGGCGATCGCGTGACGCGCGGCCAGGTGATCGCGCTGATGGGTTCGACCGGCCGTTCGACTGGTAGCCATCTCCATTATGAAGTCCGCATTGACGGCCATGCCGTGAATCCGGTGCCCTTCCTGCAGTCGGCGGATTATGTGACCGCGATGGAAGCCCGCACCAAGGCGCTCGCACTCGGTGGTCCCGACGACGCCAACGACGATCAGGACTAAACTTCCTTCATGCCGGCGGAGGCTGGCAACCGTCCTCCAATCTTCCCAACACGCCTCCCGCAAGAGGGAGCTCCGGCTTTGCTGGAGTGACGATGGTTGTCGTTACTCCGGGCTGCCCCTATCTTGCCCCATATGAGCGACGTCGATCTCACCCCGTCCGCCGCCGCGCGCGTCGCGGCGATTGCGGGCAAGCAGGGCAAGCCGCCGATCCTGCGTCTTTCGGTCGACGGCGGCGGCTGCGCCGGTTTTCAGTATAAGTTCGGCCTTGCCGATTCGATCGAGGACGACGACGCCGTCGCCGAACGCGACGGAGTACGGCTGGTGGTGGATGCGGTCAGCCTGGATCTCGTCCGCGGCAGCGCGGTCGACTATGTCGAGAATATGGGCGGCGCGTCCTTCCAGGTGAGCAATCCCAACGCGGCCTCCGGCTGCGGTTGCGGAACCAGCTTCTCGATCTGACGCGGCGCGCCAGGTCTCAACCATTGAATAGAGCCTGATTCACTCTTTCGGCGAAGCGCGAAGCGCTTCCACCCAAAACGATCAGGCTCTAAGCCAGACTCCATGAGGATCGCGACCTATAACGTGAACGGCATCGGCGCGCGCTTGCCGCGCCTGCTCGAATGGCTCGACGAGACGCAGACCGACATCGTCTGCCTCCAGGAATTGAAGGCGCCCGACGAACGCTTCCCCGCGGCGGAGATAGAGGCACTCGGATACAATGCCGTCTGGCATGGCCAGAAGAGCTGGAATGGTGTCGCCATTCTCGCGCGCGGGCTGGATATCGCGCTGCGCCGCAAGGGCCTGCCGAACGATCCTGATGAAAGCCACAGCCGCTATATCGAGGCGGAGGTCGGCGGGCTGATCGTCGGTGGACTGTACCTTCCTAACGGCAATCCCGTCCCGGGCCCGAAATTCGATTACAAATTAGCCTGGTTCGAGGCGCTGCTCGCTCACGCGAAAACGCTGTTCGCGATCGAGCGGCCGGTCGTGCTGGCGGGGGACTGGAACGTGATCCCGACCGACAGCACCGACGACGTCTTTTCGGCCAAGCGTATGGCGGCCGACGCATTGATGCAGCCGGAAAGCCGGGCCTGCTTTGCGCGACTGAAACATGCAGGCTGGACCGACGCCGTCCGGGCAATTCATCCGAAGGGGCCGGTCTATACCTTCTGGGACTATACGATGAACGCATGGGCGCGCGACGCCGGCTTCCGGATCGATCATCTCATGTTGAGCCCGCCCGCGGCCGATCGGCTGATCGACGCGGGTGTCGACAAGGATCATCGCGGGCGCGAAAAGGCGTCGGATCATGCACCAACATGGATCAAGATCAGGCCAAATTGAGGCATTCGTTTACGAAGTCTTAATCCGTTTCGGCTTATTTTCCCCATTGCGGTAGGCGCCCGTTGCCGGGACCAGTCAGATGGGGGAGTCGCGGGCGCAGATCTGATGTTGGTGTATCTCCAAAACCTGATCCTGGAGATGATTGCGCGCGGCGAGAGCCTGAGCGCGACCGGAGACCGACTCTGCCGCGAAGTCGAACGTCTGGCGCCCGGCGCGATCTGTTCGATCCTGGCGGTCGATACAGAAGGCGCGCTGCGCGGCGTCGCCGCACCAAGCCTGCCGCAGGCCTATAACGATGCGCTCGACGGGGCGCCGATCGGGCCGCGTGTAGGCTCGTGCGGAACGGCTGCCTTCACCAAACAGCAGGTCGCGGTCGTCGACATCGCGAATGATCCACTTTGGAGCGGTTATGAATATCTGCCGCTGCCGCCTGAGCTCAAGGCATGCTGGTCGAGTCCGATCATCTCGGCCGGTCGGGTCGTCGGCACCTTCGCCTTCTATTTTCGCGAGACGCGCGGTCCTACCGAGTTCGAACGTGAAATCGTCGCGAAGTGCCTGCCTCTCTGCCTGATCGCGTTCGAGCGCGATCGAGCGCAACGCATCAATGAGCGGCTACTCTATACCGACACGCTTACCGATCTCCACAATCGTGCCTGTTTCGAGCGCGCCCTGACCGAGCCCTCGCTCGGCGGTGCCTCGGCCTTGCTGCTGATCGACATAGATGACCTCAAGATCGTCAATGATACGTTTGGCCATGGCACCGGCGATTGTCTGATCAGGCACGTCGCGCGCCGCCTGACCGAGGCTGTCGCTCCGCATCGCGCGTTTCGTATCGGCGGCGACGAGCTTGCTGTCCTTCTCGACACGAGCGAAATCGTGCCGCTTGCCGAGCGCATCCTCGACGCGTTGCGCGAACCTACCGATTGCGGCGGGCATGTGCTGGTGCCCAGCATCACGATCGGCGCCGCGGTCCGTTCGATCGACGACCGCAGCGGGATGGTGATGCGGCAGAATGCCGATCTCGCGCTCTATCATGGCAAGCAGGACCGCGGGCGCGGCACTCTCGTGCTTTATGCACCGGAGCTGCGCACGCGCATGAACCGCCGCCTGCGCGCGATCGATCAGCTCCGTCGTGCGATCGTCGAGAATCGGATCGAAGCGCGCTATCAACCAATCGCCCGGCTCGACAGTGGCGAGGTGCTGAGTTTCGAGGCGCTCGCCCGCATCCGCGAAACCGACGGGCGCCTCATCGCGGCGGCCGAGTTCCAGGAGGCCTTCGCCGACGCACGTAACGCCGCGGAGGTCACGCGCGTCATGCTCCGCGCGGTTGCCGCGGATCTACGGCTCTGGCTCGACGCGGGAATTGCGATCGGGCGCGTGGCGGTCAATCTCGCGCCCGCTGATTTCGCGCACGGCCGACTTGCCGATGACGTCCGGGCGATCTTCGCGGAGGCCGATGCGCCGCTCGATCGGCTGACCTTGGAAATAACCGAGAGTGTCTATCTCGGGCGGCGCGATCTGATGGTGCGGCGGCAGATGGATGCGCTGCGGCGGCTTGGCGTCAAGCTCGCGCTCGACGATTTCGGCACCGGTTATGCGTCGCTCACCCACCTTCTCTTCACACCCGTCGATACGCTCAAGATCGACAAGAGCTTCGTCGATCATCTCGCCGCCAAGGGCGACAAGGGCGGCGCGGCGGTCATTAACGGGCTGATGCGGATTGCCGAGAAGCTCGACATGGAAGTGGTCGCGGAAGGGGTGGAATCGGTCGATCAGCGCGAACGGCTGGTCGCGCTCGGCTGCAAGCTCGGCCAGGGCTATCTGTTCGCCGCCCCGCTCGATTGCGAGGAGGTAGGGGAGTTGCTCCGTGGCGGCCGCACATTTCTGCCCGCAGCATCGCCTCTGCCGGCGTCGCTGCGCGCGCGGCGGATACGCAATCCAGGCCGACCACGCGCCGCTTGACCGACAGGGCAGCACGACCCGTCCCGGTTAAATTAACGTAACATTACCAAAAGCGCGGAACGCGGGCACCCATTGGTGCGTAGAGCTGCCCAACGGCATTATGCCCGGTGGGAGTGAAAGTATGAGTCGGTTCAAAAGGGGTAGGGCGGTAGCGATCGCCCTTGGAGTTGCCGTGAGCGGCGCGTTCATGGCGCCGGCAGAAGCCACTAGTTTCCATATCACCCAGGCGATCGTGCCATCCAATCCGGGCGCGTTGATCGCCAACATCTATTATCCCGGCCTCGGCACTTCGGGATCTATCGACGTGCGGATCGGTCGCATCCAGCTTAACGGAACGGACGAAGGTGGATTCCCGGCGTCGCTCGACACTTATTGTGCCGACATCTTCGACGTTCTGCAGCCCGGCATTTTCACGACGGCGGATATCTCCACCGCGCCATTCAGCGCGGCGCGTCTTACCGCAGCAACTACCTTCCTCGCGCATGCGGACGCGCTGGTGACCAACTCCACCACCTCGGCGGCGGCGCAGTTGGGCCTGTGGGAGATATTGTACGAGAATAGCGGCACGTCCTGGAACGTGACGTCCGGCACCTTCCACAGCGACATTACCAGCAGCGCGGCCAACAAGGCGAATACGTGGCTGGGCTATCTCGCCAATAACGACTGGCAGCCGGATCCGACGCTCAGCCTCGAGCTTCTGGTGCCGCAGCAGGGCAACCAGCTTCAGGTCCGGCTCGTCGCAGGTTCGCCTGCGGGACTGCCCGGCGATGTGCCTGAGCCAGCGAGCTGGGCGATGATGCTGGGTGGCTTCGGCATGATCGGCGGCACGTTACGCCGCCGGCGCTTCAGTGTGGATGCGGGTAAAGCGGCCGCGTAAGAAACGCCCTAAGCCTCACAATCATCGATGGAAGCGCGCGGCGCTCCCATCGATGATTGGTACGGGATCTCTCAGATCGTTTTTTCGTAGATGCGGTAAGTCTTGTTGATCCTGGATTCGATCGTCTCGGCGATCGAGTTCATCCCCTGATTGTCCTCCAATATCCAGCCGATCTCGCCGCGCGTGCCGCCGTAATGCGCAATCGCCTCGCGCCGGATATATTCGATCATCTGGAAGGCGAGCTGGCTCGCCATCCGCGATGATTGCAGACGCTTGACCACACCCATCAACGGCACGCGTATGGTGCGAACCTTGGGCTTGCCCGAAAAGCCGCCATTCAGCCGCCACAGCAATTTGATGAAGCCGAACGGGAACAATTCGCCGTTCAGGTCTGCCTGCATCTCGTTGAGATCGGGCCACGCCATCATGAAAGCGACCGGCTCGCCGTCATATTCGGCGACCATCACCAGATCGTTGAAGATGATCGGCTTCATCTTCTTGCCGGCGAATGCGATCTCGCTCTCCGTGAAGGGCACGAAGCCCCAATTGTCCGACCAGGCATCGTTGAGGATGCCGAGGATGATCGCGGCTTCCTCGTTGAATTTCTTCTTGTTGACCTTGCGTACCCGGATGCGCGGATTCTTCTCGCTCGCCGCGACGATGCGCTGGATCAGCGGCGGGAACTCCTTGGTGATATCCAGCTCCCAGGTGTGGAGATCCTTGATCTTGGTATAGCCCCAGCTTTCGACCCAGGCCTCGTAGCGCGGATCGTCATAGCCCATCATCACCGTCGGTGGGTGGTCGTGGCCCTTGATCAGCAGGCCGGGCTCCTCCCAGATCGACATCGAGACCGGGCCCATCGAACGCGTGACACCCTTCGTCTTGAGCCAGCCCTCGGCCGTAGCGATAAGCAGGTCGGCGACCGGCTTGTCCTCGGCATCGAGATAACCCCAATTGCCCATGTCGGAGCCGCCGCCCTGACTTTCGGGCATCGGCGTCCACATATGGTCGATCGAGGCCGAAATGCGACCGACGACGCGACCGTCGCGCTCGGCGAGGAAAAGCTGCGCCTCGGCATGCTCGAAGAACGGATTCTTGCCCGGTGTGATCAGCCCCATCGCCTCGTCCTTGAGAGGCGGAATCCAGTTCGGATTGTCCTTGTAGAGCCGGAACGGGAGCTCGACGAAAGCCTTGCGGTCCGCCTTGGTGGATACCGGGCGGATCGAAATCCCATTGGGCATATAAGAACTAGCTCCGGATGCGGGTGGACGGATGGCCGGTGGCGACGCCGCCGGAAAGCTTCGCTACCCAAGGATATTCTTCGGCGACCTCAGGCGTATAGCCCAGGTTGAACACGGTGGGGCTCTTCTTGCGCTCGCTCACCTTGGCATAGCTGGTGCCGAACAGGTCGTCCCACATGAAGTTGGTGATACCGAAATTGCCGGTTTCGTCATGGAAATGGTGCGCCATGTGACGCTGCTTCATCATCACCAGCATCGGATTTTTGGGTGTGTAGGCGAGATGCTGGATGCAGTGGCAGAATTCGTAGAAAGCCGTGGTCAGCAAGCCTGCCGCAAAGCCGGCCGCGGCGCCGCCGATGCCGCCGAAGACATAGCCGACCGGCGCGGTCGCGAGCGCGATGGTGGGCAGCGTCGTGTGCAGCGCGCCGAACAGAACCTCCAGATGGTTGGGATTCTGGTGGTGATCATAATGGATGCGCTTCCAGGTTCCCGCCAGGAACGGCACCTTGAACATCCAGCGGCTGTGCAGCACCCAGCGGTGCAGGCTGTACCAGACCAAGGGGTAGAGCAGGATCGCGAATGCGATCGAAGCAATCGTCGCCAGCGCACCCGCCGGCCGCCACACCCACACCGCCGTGGAGGCTGTCGCAAGCAGCAGATAGGCGATCACCGCCGGATATTGGAAATAGGCAACTACCAGCTGCTTGAAATTCATGCGGTCGAGATGATGCTCACGCCGCCAGAAGCTGGGTTTGACCGAAATACTTGACACGCGCTGATCCTCTGGATGCCAGGGCCGATGTAATTGCAGGTCCTTCTTCGCGCAATGAGGCGCTTTCGGGGCGGAAACGCGCAGACTTGGCGTCGCTGCGGCGGATGGGAGCCCCACCCGGCCGTCACGAAGGGGGTTATCGGAGGCCGGGTGGGGAAACGGACCGGCGCGTTGGATGCCGCGCGGCCCGCAAACCAATCAACTTGAACGGTCGAACATCCGTCTTCCGTCGCTCCTCAATGGGCCTGCGACGTGTCCACCGCCTTGCGCGGCTTGGGCACGAGCCAGATCAGCACCGCGGAGGCGAACAGCGCCGCGGTCGCGATCTCGAACATATGATCGAGCGAGATCACCAGGCTTTCCTGCGTCAGCAGATTTTCGGCCAGTTGCCGTACCTGCGCGGCGGAAAAGCCACTCCCTTCGAGCTGGCTGACCAGCCCGGCCGGTTCGTTGACCGATCCTACCAATTGGGCATGCACACGCACTGCACCATTCGCCCACAAGGTAGTCGCGACCGAGGTTCCTACAGCGCCGGAGAGCGTGCGCACGAAGCTGGAGAGACCCGCCGCCGACGCGGTTTCCCTGGGCTCGACTGAGGCAAGCGACACGATCGTAAGCGGCACGAAGAAGAAGGGCATACCCAACCCCATCGCCAGATGCGGCAGGGCCAATGTCCAATAGTCGACGCCCGAGGTCCAGTTGGAGCGGACGAAGATCCAGACCCCCATCCACGCCATCCCGAACGATACCAGCGCGCGCGCGTCGAGCTTTCCGGTGAGGCGGCCGACAACCAGCGAAAAGACCACCGCGAGCACGCCCTGCCAGGCGGTCACGTAGCCCGACCATTGCGCGGTATATCCCATCGCCCCCTGCAGCCATTGCGGCGTCACCACCACCGACGAGAAGAAGGTCGAGTAAGTGAGCGCGAGCGCGAGCACGCTGGCCGAGAAACCGCGATGACGGAATACGCGCAGGTCTACCGCGGGCTTCTCCTCGGTCAGCTCCCAGATGACGAAGGCGATGAAGCCGACGAATGCGATCAGCGCCAGGCTGACAATGAAGGTGCTGTGGAACCAGTCGCGGTCACGACCGAGATCGAGCATGATCTGCAGCGCCCCGACCCATAGTACCAGCAAGGCCATCCCCCAGCCGTCGATCCGGGCCTTCGCCTTCTCGGTCTCGCACTTGCTGACCATCAAATAGGATCCGACCACGCAAATGATCGCGATCGGAATGTTGATGAAGAAGATCCAGTGCCATGACCAATTGTCGCTGATCGTCCCGCCGAGGACGGGTCCGGCGATCGGCGCGACGACGGTGGTCATCGCCCACAGGCCCATTGCCGGCCCGCGTTTCGACGATGGGAAGACGCGCAGCAGTAGGGTTTGGGTGAGCGGCATGATCGGGCCGCCGCAAATCCCTTGGCCGACACGCGCCGTGACCAGCATCCCCAGCGTCGGCGAGCTGCCGCACAGGATCGAAAACAGGGCGAATCCGGTCATCGCGACCAGATAGGTGCGCACCGTTCCGAAGCGCGCGGCAAGCCAGCCGGTCAGCGGAACGCAGATCGCCTCCGCCACCGAATAGGATGTGATCACCCAGGTGCCCTGATCGGGCGAGATGGCCAGACTGCCCGCGATATGCGGCACCGATACGTTGGCGATCGACGTGTCGAGCACCACCATGAAGTTGCTGAGCGCAAGCACCGCGCCCGCAATCCACATCCGGCTGCCCGACAATGAGCAGCTGTCAGGCGCGCCCATCGCCTCAGTTCCCGACGTCGATCGTTGCGTCCATCGACAGGCCTACGCGCAACGGATGCTGCCTGAGTTCGGCCGGATCGAGCATGATCCGCACTGGCAGGCGCTGCACCACCTTGATCCAGTTTCCGGTGGCATTTTGCGCCGGGATGATCGCGAAGGCCGATCCGGTGCCGCCGGCAAGGCCTGTGACGGTGCCATGATAGACCACGCTGCCGCCATAAAGGTCCGAGGTCAGATGCGCCTTCTGGCCGACCCGCACCTTCTTGAGCTGGCCCTCCTTGAAGTTGGCATCCACATACATGCTGCCCAACGGCACCACCGTCATGACCGGCGTGCCCGCCGCGATGCGCTGGCCGACCTGGACGTTGCGTTGCGCGATCACGCCGTCGAACGGCGCGCGGATCACCGCGCGCGAGAGGTCGAGCTTCGCCGAATCGAGCTTGGAACGGGCCGCGGCCACGTCTGGATTCTCGTCAATCGATCCGTGCACCAGCGCCTGGTTGGCATTGTAATTCTCGGCGGCGGCAGCGCGGTTGGCCTGGGCCTGGGCGATTGCGGCACGCGCGACCGCGAGCTGCGCCTTCGCCGCGGCGAAAGCGTTGGTGGCGCTGGTCAATTCGTCGCCCGAAACCGCGCCCGATTTGGCGAGGCTCTGGCGGCGTTCGAGGTCGATCCTCGCCTTGTCATAAGAGGATTGCGCCGCGACCATTTCGGCCTGCGCGCGCTGGATGTCGCTCGCCCGGGCGGCGACCTGCGCCTGGAGCGCACCGCCGGTGGCGCTGGTCTGCAGGAATTCGCGCTTGGCTTGCGCGAGATCCGCGGTCGCGCGTTCGACCGCAATCTGGAAATCCGACGGATCGATCGTGACCAGAACATCACCCTTGTGAACGATCTGGGTGTTGGCGACGCGCACCGTCTGAACCGGTCCCGCCACCAGCGGCGTGATCTGCGCGGTATCCGCGCCGACATAAGCATTGTCGGTCGAGACGTGCCGCACGCCGATCAGGAAATGATAGAGCGTCACCAGCAAGGCGACGCCGACCACCGCTGCCGCGAGCATGGTGAGCCACTTCTTGCGCTGCGAGGCCAGCGTGGGCGACGGCGACTCCTCGGGAGCCGGGCTCGCGGCCTTCACTTCGGGATTGGGTTGATCGGCCATGGGCTGCTCCTGGAAATCAAGCACCGGCGGAGCCGCCGGACGTTTTGTCGGCGGCTGTGGTAAAGCCTCCGCCGAGCGCGCGGATCAGCGCGACGTCCAGCGTGAAGGCCCGGGCGGTAAGGTCGGCATCGCGGCGGCGCGCCACGATCAATTGCTGTTCGGCGGTGAGCACGTCGAGATAGGGCGACAGCCCGGCCCGATAGCGCAGGCGGGCAATCTCAAAGGCCTTCTGGCTGTCCGCCATGCTGGCGCGCACGTCGCCGGCCTGCGTGCCGAGCGCGTTGCGGCTGGCGACCGCATTGGCGACCTCCTGCAACGCGTCGATCAGGGTCTTGTCATAATTGGCGACCGCCGTGTCATAGTCGGCGCGGGCGACGCGATAATCGCCGGCGCGGCGGCCGGTATCGAACAACGGCAGGCTGAAAGCAGGGCCGACATTGCCGTAGGTCGAGCCGCCTTTGAAGACATTGCCGAAGCCCAGCGCCTGGAGGCCGACCAGCCCATTGAGGCTGATGTCCGGATAGAAAGCGGCATGCGCGGCCTTGATCCGCTCCGCAGCCGCTTCGACCCGCGATCGGGCAGCGACAATGTCCGGGCGGCGTCCGACCAGATCGATCCCGGCCGATGGCGGCAGCGCCAGCATGTTCAGTGTCGACAGCTTTGGCCGCGCAATCGCCAGCCCGCGATCGGGGCCCGCGCCGATCAGCGCGGCGATCTGGTTGCGGGTCAGCGCGATTTGTTCGTCGAGCGATTCGAGGTCGGCGCGCGCGGCGGGGACCTGCGCCTCGGCTTGCCGGCGCTGGCCTTCGGTGTCGATCCCGTTGCGGACGCGATCGGATACCAGGCCTGCTGTATCCTGCTGAATGCGCAACGCTTCCTCGGCGACGTCGCGCTCGGCATAGAGCCGCGCGAGATCGGCATAAGAAGCGGCGATCGAGGAAGCGAGCGTGAGCCTTGCCTGGGCCGCCTCGACGCGCGCCGCATCGCGTTCGTTCAGCGCGGCGCGCAGCTGCGCGCGATTCTTGCCCCACAAATCCAGATCGAGCCCGAACTGGAGATTGAGCGCCCCCGTATCCTTCCACCCTTGCGGCAGGAATTGGCGCGGGAAGCCATTATTATAGCTCTGCTTGACCTTGCCGGCGCTGCCCTGCGCGCCGATGTTGGGGCCGAGCGCACCGCCGGCACTCTGCGCCAAACCTTGTGCCCGGGCCAGCCGCGCCGCAGCCGCGGCGATATCGGGCGATCCGGCGAGGCCTTCCGTGATGAGCTGATCCAACTGGGCATCGCCATAGGCTTTCCACCAGCCGTCGCCGGGCCACTGTCCGCCCTGATCGGGCAGGCTGCGGGTCGCCGCTAGGCTGGCGGCGGTGCGCGGCACCGGCTTGTCGCCAAGGTTGGGCGCGCACGCGGCGAGCGACGCAACCGCGCCGACCACCAGCATATTTGCCAGCCGAGAAGCCATGGGATTCCTCTAAACCTGTACCGTTGCGTACGCGAAGAAATGGGCCTCACCTGTGCCCTTGTCAACCAAAAAATGTACTATATAGTATTGCTATGAATTTGGCCGCACCCCCAGGACGCCGCGAAGCTCGCAAGGCCGATAGGCGGCGTGCGATCCTCGAAGTCGCGGAGCGCTCCTTCCGCGAACGCGGTTTCGCGGATACGTCGATGTCGACAATCGCTGCCGAGCTGGGTGGTTCCAAGACGACACTCTGGACCTATTTCCCTTCGAAGGATGCGCTGTTCGCGGCGGTGATCGATTCCAAGATCGAGGTTTTCCAGGCGAAGCTTGACGAGGCGTTGATCCCGGCGGGAGGCCCGGCGGCAGCCTTAACGCGCTTCGGCCACCTCTTCTTGAACAAAATCCTCGATCCCCATTCGATAGCGCTCCAGCGCTTGATCGTCGCGGAGACCGAACGCTTCCCGCAATTGGGGGAGACGTTTGCGGTGCGCGGGCCCGATCGGTTGCGCACGCGCCTGTGCCGCTACATGGAAGAAGAGATGACAGCCGGCCGGCTGCGCAGGGGTGACCCTCTCACGGCGGCGCGGCAGTTCCTCGGTCTTTGCCAGGCAGGTTGCTATCTTGATCGGCTTTGGCGTCCGGCGGGTCGGTTGACCGTGGATCCCGCTGCGGATGTCGCCGCAGCCGTGGACACGTTCCTGCGCGCGTGGGGCCCGGAGAAGGGATGAGCCAGGCTGGCTGGACGGCCATCCTGCTCGCAGGGCAGCGCCCGGGCATCGACCTGCTCGCACAGGCGTATGGCGAACAATGGAAGGCGCTGATCCCCGTCGATGGCGAGGCAATGCTGTCTCGCGTCGCGAAAACCCTGCTTGCCAGCCCCTCGATCGCGCGGGTGCTGGTGGTCGCGCAGCAGCCGGAGGCGCTGTTCGTGGGCGATTGCGCCTGGCTGGCCAAGGAAGCGCGTGTCGCCACCGCCATTTCGACGAGCGGAATCGCGGTCAGCATCGGCGCGCTTGCAGGGACGGCCGAGGCGCCCTGGCCGGTGCTTGTCACCACCGCCGACCATCCCTTGCTCACGCCTGCTATGATCGAGGCGACGATTGCCGGAACTCAGGATGCGGATGTCGGCGTCGGCGTGGTATCGAGCCGGACTTTGCTTGCCGCTTACCCCAACAATCGCCGCACCTGGCTCAAATTCGCGGGTGGCCACTGGACCGGCGCCAATCTGTTCGCGCTGCGATCGCACAAGGCGATGCCGGCTTTGTTCGCGTGGAGCGAAGTCGAGCGCGACCGCAAGAAAGCGCTCAAGCTGATCTGGCATTTCGGGGCGTTGCTCGCGCTCCGCGCCGTCACCCGCACCATCACGCTCGAAGCCGCGATCGCCCAGGCCGGGCACAAGCTCGGCGCGCGGATCAAGCCGATCGACCTGCCCTTCGCCGAGGCGGGGATCGACGTCGACAAACCCGGCGATCACGCGCTGGCGGAGAGGATATTGAAGGCGCGGGCTTAACGCCTGACGTCATTGCGAGGAGCGTAAGCGACGAAGCAATCCAGGCCCGAGAGCGTTGACTGGATTGCTTCGCTGCGCTCGCAATGACGAGCAATTCAAACCGGCAGCTTGTTCTCCGACCCGGCCTTCTCCGCCCGTCCGGCCGCGATGCGGCGGCCATAATGGTGCCAGGTGAAGATCGCCGCCGCGCCGCGATGCGGGCTCCATTTGCGCGCAATCTCGCGCACTGCTTTCTCCGACGGCCGTTCGGGCAGGCCCAGCAATTGGCCGACCTCCTCCTGCACGGCAAGGTCACCCGCCGGCCAGATGTCGCCGCGCCCTTCCGCGAACAGAAGGTAGATTTCCGCCGACCAGCGGCCGACGCCCTTGATCCGCGTCAGCGCCGCGATCGCTTCCTCGTCGTCGGCGGGCAGATCGAACAGATCGAGTTCGCCGCTCGCGACCAGCTCGCTCAGGCTCTTCACGTAAGAGATTTTCTGCCGCGAAAGCCCGCATCCGCGCAGCAACTCGTCGGGCGTCGCCGCCAGGACCACCGGATCGAGCGTGGCGCCGACCGCCTCCTCCAGCCTTTTCCAGATCGCGTTGGCCGACGCGACGCTCACCTGCTGGCCGATGATCGTGCGCAGCAAGGTCTGGTGGCCACGGTCGCGGATGCGCGGTTCGGGATAGCCGTGGCGCTCGAGCCCGGCGGCGATCGCGGGGTCCGCCTTGGCCAGTGCATCCAGGCTGCGTTTCAATTGTTCAGCGCTCAGGCCCATCGCCGCTCTCCGCATTGCGCTCGGCACGCGCTCCTTCCATAGGGCGCGGCAGCGTCATATTTCGAAAGGTCCCCGATAATGCCCAAGCTGATCGTCGTCACCCGCGAAGGCGAGACGCGCGAGATCGAGGGAGAGGCCGGCCTGTCGGTGATGGAGGTGATCCGCGAGGCGGGCATCGACGAACTGCTCGCTTTATGCGGCGGCTGCTGTTCGTGCGCGACCTGCCACGTCCATGTCGACCCAGATTATGCGGACAAGCTGCCGGAGATGAGCGACGACGAGAATGAGCTGCTCGCCATCTCCGACGATCGCGACGAATCCTCGCGTCTGTCCTGCCAGATCCCCTTCAGCGACGCGCTCGACGGGATTACGGTGACGATCGCGAAAGAGGACTGATCGTCACGAGGCTCAGCCTCGCGTCGCCACCGCATAGAGCGCGATCGCGGCGGCGTTGGAGACGTTCAAACTCTCCACCTTCGGGCTGATCGGCAGCCGCGCCAGTTCGTCGCAATGCGCTTCGGTATTCTGGCGCATGCCTTCGCCCTCGGCGCCGAGCACGAGCGCGATCCGCCCGCCGCCGATCGCGTCGGCCAGGTTGCGCTGGGTGTGGCCGGTCAGCCCGATCCGCCAGAAGCCCGCCTCGCCAATCTCGTCGAGCGCGCGCGAGAGGTTGACGACCCGCACCCACGGCACCGTCTCGAGCGCACCCGAGGCCGAACGCGCGAGCGCGCCCGATTCGGGCGGCGCGTGCCGATCCTGCGTGATCAAGGCGATCGCATCGAACGCGGCCGCCGAACGCAGAACGGCGCCCACGTTATGCGGATCGGTCACCTGATCCAGCACGATCAGCGGCCGGTGCGGGCCTTCATTGGCGGTTTCTTCGAGAAGGTCGGCGAGCCAGATGTCGGGCAGGGGATCGACCTCGATCACCACGCCCTGGTGCGGCGCGTCCGACGGCACCAGCCGGCCGAGATCGGTGACCTCGGCATAAGTCACCGGGATATCGGGCGGGAAGCCGCCGAACGCGGCAAGCGCCTCACGCGTGCCCCACACGCGCCGCACCGTCCGTTCCGGATTGGCGAGCGCGGCGGCGACCGCATGGCGGCCCCAGAAGCGGGGACGGTTGGACGAAGGTTGGGATGGACGATGGCCTCTGCGCATGGCGCGCTCCTAACGCGATCTGCGCGCGCCGTCCGCCCGAAAATGCCTGCGGCTCTCAACCCGGCTTTTCGGAAGTAGGCGCCCCACTACGCTTCAAGACGCAATGGGACGCCCGCGATCGCCATCGCAGCGTCGGGGCGGGAAGTAAACCTGTGTGTCTGATGGGAATGGTGGACAGGGCTGGATTCGAACCAGCGTACGCTTGCACGGGCAGATTTACAGTCTGCTGCCTTTAACCACTCGGCCACCTGTCCAGAGGCGCCACCGATACGGGGAGGCGCGTCTTTGGCGAAGGCGAGCGGGGCTGTCAACGTGGCGCGGTGCCGCCGGGGCGAATGTGTGCCATGCCCGGCGTCAAAGCGGGGTAAGGTGAAGTGGGCAGCTCGCCCGATGAGGAAATGATCATGGCGAAGAGCCAGAAGAAATCGAACCGCGAAGTTCGCAAACCCAAGGCGGAAAAGGTCAAGACCAACGCCTCCAATCCGTCCACCAAGGGCAATCCGGTGGCGATGGTGAACATCAAGGGTTGATCGATCGGGCAGACGGGGCTGGCCCCGCTGCGTGCCTTGTGCATAAGGCCGCTCATGCCCCCGCCCGAAATCCATGCCGGCTTGCCCGTCATCGGCTTCGCGGACAGCCGTGCGTTCGAGGCGTGGCTGGCCGCGCAGCCGGCGGATGCGCCCGGGCTCTGGCTGAAGATCGCGAAACAGGGGTCGGGCATCGCCAGCCTGTCCAAGGCCGAGGCGATCGACGCGGCTTTGTGCCATGGCTGGGTCGATGGGCAGCTTTATCCGTATGACGAAAGCTGCTGGTTGATCCGCTTCACGCGGCGAAAAGTCCGCAGCAAATGGTCGCAGAAGAATCGCGAGCGTGCGGAACAATTGATCGATGAGGGGCGGATGTGCCCCCGCGGCATGGCCGAAATCGAGGCGGCACGCGCTGACGGCCGCTGGGACGCCGCTTACCCCTCCGCCAGCAAGGCGGAGGTGCCGCCCGATTTGCAGGCCGCGCTCGACGCCAATCCCGCCGCCGCCGCTTTCTTCGCGACGCTCACCGGCGCGAACCGCTACGCCGTGCTCTATCGCATCGGCGCGGTGAAGAAGGCCGAAACACGGGCGCGCAAGATCGCGCAATTCGTGGACATGCTGGCGCGGGGCGAGACGCTTCATTGAGCATGCCGAATGAAGCGCAAAAAGCCGGGCGCCACGAAGGGAAAAAACAAAAAAACACCAGATTCAAACTTGATGATTTTGGCGGTGCCGTTGCGCCAATTCGGCGGGGCGGCGGATGTGGACGTGGCGCGGGTCAGGCGGCCTCACCGTTCGGAAGGGTCGCCGAAGATTGTCAAAGCTGAGAAAGAGCCGAAAGGGAATCGAACGCGCGCGAGCTGATCTTGCGTAATTCAGAACATTGTACGCGATAAACGTACATATGTCAAGTTTTCGGGAAGAGGGGGGTTGCGACGCAGCCCGCATAGAGGGGCGACACATGGCGGGCGACGACGAAGACTATGTCTATGACGAGGCCAGCGGCGAGTGGGTGCCCGCGGGCAAGGCTGCCGTCGCGGCGGATGACGATGCCGTGGTCGTGCGCGATGCGGTCGGCAACATCCTCGCCGATGGCGATCAGGTGACTTTGATCAAGGACCTGACCGTGAAGGGCGCGGGCCAGACGCTGAAGCGCGGCACGCTGATCAAATCGATCCGCCTGACCGGCGACGCGCAGGAAATCGACTGCCGTTATGAAGGCATCAAGGGGCTGGTGCTGCGCGCGGAGTTTGTGAAGAAAAGGTAGGCCTTGCGGCCGGGGCGGCAGCTTCGCCCCCTGCTCCGGTCCTCGCCGCTTCACGCGCCGCGGACCCGGCATCTGCTGGAAGTCCGACCGAAATTGCGCGACAGAAAGCACATGCATGCGCGACAACTTTCGACATTCGTAGCTGCGGCCTCCACCTTGAACTTCAGCCGGGCCGCCGAGATGGTTCACCTGGCACCATCGAGCGTTTCGGAGCAGATTCAGGCGCTTGAGGCAGAACTCGGGACAGCCTTGTTCGACAGGTCGCGACGCGCGCTGAGCCTGACACCCGCCGGCGGCCGCTTTCTCGACTATGCCCGCGAGCTTCTCAGCTTGTGGGAAGAAGCACGCGCAGCCGTTGCCGAAGTGGCCGGCGAAACGCGCGGCGCCATCGCGATCGGCAGTCTCGAAACATTGGCCGCACGCTGGCTGCCCTCAATCTTGACGCCGTTCCAGCGGGAATATCCCGAGATCACCGTGAACGTGAAAGTCTCCGGCAGCGGCCATCTGAAGAACGCCGTCCGCAGCGGCGAGTTGGATCTTTGCTTCACGTTTGGCGCGGCACCGGCCGATCCCCGCCTTCTCCACCGAAATATGGGCAGTTCCGAAATTGTGGCCATCATGCCCGCCGAACGAGCACCACAGAAAGGCGCGCCCGGCTCGCTTGCGCAGCTTGCCGATCAACCATTCATCGTCACGGAAGTCGGCTGCATCTATCGGCAGATCGTCGAGGATGCATTCACGGCCAGCGGCTCTTCCCGGCCCAGGATCGTTGCCGAAGTCGGTAGCCTCGCCGCGATTCAAAACATGGTCGGGGCGGGCCTGGGTTGCGCGATCGTACCACGGGCCGCGCTCCCCGATGCTGGCTCCGCCTTTGCGGTGGTGCCGCTCGACGAGATAGACGCGGTGCCGATTACGATGATCTGGCGCCAACGACGTGTGCAACCACCGGCGATCCGTCAATTTCTCGGAGTGATGCGAGGCTGCTGATCGCATCAGACCAGGCGATGTCCCCCGTCCACGTGCAGCACCGTTCCCGTGACGAAACCGTTGCGCATCAGGAAACGAATGGCGTCGGCGACGTCCTCGGGCTGGCCGATACGCCCGACCGGCAGGCGTTCCGCCATGGCGCTCAGCGTCGCTGCCTTGGCCTCGCCCGCGACATGCTCCCAAAGCGGTGAGTCCACCCATCCAGGCGAAACCACATTGACGCGTTTGGGCCCCAGCTCGATCGCAAGCGCATAAGCGAGCGAGGCCAGCGCGCCGTTGATCGCCGCCACAACTGACCCGCGTGCCGCCGGTCGATAAGCGGCTATGCCAGACGTGAAGGTGAGCGAGCCGTTGCTCGACAATAAGGGCGCACCATATTTCGCCAGCAAGAGCGGCCCGAGGAACTTCGAATCGACCACGCGTTGGGCCGCTTTCAACTCCAGATCCGGCAGCAGCCGGTACGCACCTTCGATCTGGGCCGCCGTGGTGACGATGTGGTCGAGTGGCCCCGTCGCTTCGCACAAACGCGCAACCGCGCTCTCATCGGTAATGTCGACACTGGAGGTGTTCAGCCCGGGATGCGCGCCCAGCGCGGTTCGCGCGCTCTCCAGCCGCGACGCCGACCGGCCCGCGATGGTGACCTGCGCCCCTTCCTCCAGAAGCATGCGGGCCAGCGCCAGCCCCATGCCTGAGCTGCCGCCAACAATGAGCACGCGTTCCGGTGCGGTTCGAGTTTCCCTTTTCATATCGCTCCTGCCCATGCTGCCGATAAGCGAGGCAGCGGGACGGCGTTTCCACGCTTCATCGGCGGAGGGAAAACGGGAATGTCCGAATTGTGCGTTCGGCAAACCCGGTTGGTGCTGCGGGCGGAATTCGTGAAGAAGCGGTAGGGCTCACGGCGGCTTCGGTGCTAGTTCGTGAACCCTTGAGCGGAAGGCGGGTGCGCCTGCGCCGCGCAGATCTTCACGCCAGGCCCCCTGAGAAAGACGCTGCTGCAGCCTTATGAAATCGACCAGTGACACTTTGGACGACCTCGGCTGGAAGCCTTATTTCAGCGATCAGGTTTCCGGCGAGGAGGCGGGGCGATGTCACCCGGTCCGGGTGATGTCCGTCCATCGCGGGAAGATTGCCGTCGCCGGAGCGGGGTCGCACGGGTTCGTCGCGCCCCACATCCAGGGCGCCCGTCCGGAGGACGATCATCCGACGGTCGGCGATTGGCTGCTCATCGACAGTGTCACAGGCCAGCCCAGTCGCGTCCTTCATCGCATGAACCTGTTCAAGCGGCGGGCGCCTGGCGAACAACGCAAGGAACAGATGATCGCCGCGAATGTGGACACTTTGTTCATCGTCGCCTCCTGCAACCAGGATTTCAGCGTCTCGCGACTGGAGCGCTATCTGGTGTTGGCGCACGACGTGGGGGTGACCCCGGTCGTCATTCTCACCAAGATCGACCTGTCAGATAAGCCGGAGGCGTTTGCGGCGGCGGCGCGCGCGATCGAGCCGGGGCTGATCGTCGAATCCGTCAACGGGCGCGATCCGGCCAGCGTCGCTCGCCTCGCTTCATGGTGCGGCAAGGGCGAAACCGTCGCGCTTCTCGGATCGTCCGGCGTCGGCAAGTCGACGCTGGTCAACACGTTGCGCGGTTCCGACAGCATCGCCACCCAGGCGATCCGGGCAAGCGACGCGACCGGCCGCCACACGACCACCGTGCGGGAGATGCATCGCCTTCAGCATGGCGGATGGCTGCTCGACACGCCCGGCATGCGCGAGCTTCAACTCACCGACGCGGCCGAGGGAATAAAGGAGGTTTTCGACGACTTCATCCTGGCGGCAGCGAGCTGCCGCTTTTCGAACTGCGGACATGGCAGCGAGCCGGGCTGCGCCGTTCAGGCGGCCATCGCTGAGGGCACGCTGACCGCGATCCGTTTCGATCGCTGGCGTCAGCTGGCGGCCGAAGAAAGTCTCAACGCCGCGCGTTTCAAGGGCCGTCGGCGGTAGCTTTGCCGCAAGCCATTGTCCCGGGCCTGCCGACGAATGTCTTGGATGTGCCGCTTGGCCTCGGCGTCCGGGCGGGGTACTCAGCTTGATGTTTGAAATGCTCGAAGAGGAAATCGACGGGGTCGAGATTGCGACCCTCGGCAGCTTCATACCCTGGGGAATTCACAAGGATCAGGGTGGCGACGCCTCAAACTACCCCGAACATAGCGGCCGGATCCTGGACGTGAAATCCGGACAGGAAGCAGGCCTGAAATATTTCGCCGATTTCATGGCCCCGAGGATCAGGACCCCGGGCGTTGTGGCAATCGTTCCCGCAAGCGATCCAGCGAAGAGAGGGCCGGGCCTGATCAAGCTTGCCAAGCAGCTGGCAGCGCTGACGCCTCTTTCGGATTCCACCGCCGCGCTGGCCCGCCATACAAAGATCGCGAAGCTCGGTTCTGGCGGTCACCGTGACATCCAGGTTCACCTGGATTCGATTGCGGTGAAACATCAGCTCATTGTCGGGGAGCGGGTGTTTCTTCTGGACGACGTTCTATCTACCGGAAATTCGATGCTGGCCTGCCGTCAGCTCCTCGAAGATGCCGGCGCCAGCGACGTCATCTGCATGGCGTTAGGGCGGATCGCCAACTAGCTTCGGTGCGTGCACTGTCTCCGGTACACGGGGGGCGGGGACGGGCTAGCTTCTTTTCCGCTGGCTTGGATGACCAGCCGGCCGGCCCGGTATCGCAACCGAACGCCGGCCGGGCCGCCGCCCGCGGCCTTCAATTCTCCTCGACGATCGCGAGATCCCACGCGGCCAGGTCGATTTTCTGCCCGCTGGCAAGCTTCCGATCATGCAGCAATTCGGTTCCGGCGCGCGCCACGGTCACTTGCTGCGGCGTCGCGGAGTAATTGAATATGTATCGGACAGCGTGTCCGTTCTTCAACGTTCCACCGCGAACGATCAGCGGGAAGCGGACGCCGGCCATGGTGGGCTCGACACCGGCACGTTCGACCTCGCCAGCCATGATCTTCTCGATCATCGCGTCGCTCGGCATGAATCCGATATAGCTGACTTCGCCCTCGCCCCAGGTGTTTCGCGTCATCGCCGCGTCTGCCGGCCAGGATGAATGTTTGTACCGTGCGACCACCTTGGCGGTCGTCGGGTGCAGCATCTCCATCCACCAGCGGGCCTTGTTGTCGGCCTCTCCCACCCCGAACGGATCGCCATCGAGCGAGACATTTTCAGGCGCGGTGAACAGTTGATAGGTGACCCCCGCCGCCTCGGAGATCGCGCCCGGCTGCGTCGCGTAACGGACCTTGACGTTTTCGTCGGAGAAGCCGCTCTTGAACGTATAGACCAGATGACCGCCGCGTTTGGCGTAATCGTTGAGCCGCGCGATTTCAGCATCGCTGGCGGCGTACAATGCGGGCACGACGATCAGCTTGTAATTGTCTAGATTCATCGTTGAATCGGGCGACAGGATGTCGGCTTCGACATTCATCCGGTAGAGCGCGTCGTAGAATGGGCGCAGCACCTGATTATATTCGATGCCGCTCGGTTTGAACTTATTGAACGCGCTGAGCGCCCGGTTGCTGACGTAGACCGCCACTTTGTTGCGCTTCGTCATGCCGGCAAGCTTCGGCCCCAGCCGCTTGAAGTCCGCACCGACGGTGGTCGCCTCCGCATAGACGGGATTGGGCTTGTAATCCTGCGTGAGCAGCCCGCGCCAATAGGTTTCGACCGCGTTGGCGGTGGTCGCCCAATGCCAATATTCGACCATCTGCGCGCCGGAGGCGAGGTGGCTGAAGGCCTGGAGACGTAGCTGACCGGGGTAGGGGGTCCATTGGGCAAAGCCCTGGGCCTCGGTCTCGATAACCAGATAATTCTGACCGTTGCGGATCGACCGGGCGAGATCGCCGCCGAACGCGATCTCCGCGCCGGTCAGCTTGTCCTGGCTGGGATGATAGATGTCGATCCCGGCGATATCGAGGGACTTGGCCGCTTTCCAGTGATCGACTTCGGGCTGGATGCCGTAGGACGTCTCACGCCAGCCCAGATCGAAATTCTGGGTGAGGAACTGGCCGGGCCGGGCGTGGGCGCGGACGAGCTTCGCCTGCCAGGCCAGGAAATCGGTGACGAGCCCGCGCTGGAATTCGGCGAAGGCGTTGGACATGCTGGCGTTGATCGAGGCGTTGGTGGAAGGGAAATCCTCCCAGCGATTGATCCGGTTGCTCCAGTAATTCAGCCCCCATGCCTGGTTCAGCGCATCCAGACTTGGCCACTTCTGCTTCATCTGGGCGACAAAGGCCGCCTGCACATTGGGGCCGCTGGTGCCGTAGGGCTTGGTCTCATTATCCAGCTGGTAGCCGATGACGGCGGGATTATCCTTCACATGATCGACCAGCGCCACGATCACGCGCTCGGCCGCTGCGCGGTAATCCGGATCGGTGATGTCCATGTTCTGCCGCGGCCCATATTGCGCGCGCACGCCATCGGGATGGACGACCAGCACGTTCGGATGCTCCCGCGCGAGCCAGGTCGGGATCGCGTAAGTCGGCGTACCGACGATCACCTTGATGCCCTGCTTGTTCATCGCCGCCAGCATCCGATCGACGTGGCTGAAGTCGAACACGCCGGGCTGCGGTTCGAGAGTGCCCCAGGTGGACTCGGCAATCCGCACGACATTTATCCCGGCCGCCTTCATCATCCGGGCGTCTTCATCGACCCGGTCGACCGGCGTATATTCCTCGTAATAGGCGACCCCGTAGAGGAGGGTATCCGGCAGTTGCGCGTGTGCCGACGGGGCGCCGATGAAGGCGCTCGCCAGGAAAAATGCCCTCCCAAACAATCTCATTGAGCCCTCCTATTTGTCGGACTTAATAGATGTGTCGAGCGGGCGAATGCAATGGTGCGCTTGGCCGTATCAGCGGTAAGTGCGCTGTTCGCGCCTGGGTTAAACCTATTGAATTTTCTTAAGAAACGATCGACGCCAGACGCGATCGTCATATGCGCGGCCGCCCAGTTCGAAGCTGCATCGGCCGCACTCCGCAAAGCCATGGCGCGCATAGAAGCGCTTGGCGCGATGATTGTGATCGAAGACGGTGAGATATAGCTCCGGCGCACCGGCATGTTGTGCTTCGCCGATTGCCCATTCCATGAGCCGATCTGCGACACCGCGGCCGTGCCATTCGGCCAACAGGTAGATCTGCTGTAGCTCCATGGCTGCCGGCAAAGCATCCGGAACGGGAGCGCGAAGCGGCGTGAGCTTGGCGTAGCCGACGGGATTTCCGCCGCTGGTCGCGACGCGCCAACGGACGTCGGGCGAGGCGAAGTCCCTGCTCATCAAGCCACCCGGGCGATAAACCTCGTCACAGAATGCTTTGAGCGCGTCGGGCGCGAAATCCCGGCCGAAGGTATCCCGGAAAATCTGCCCTGCGACCGGTAAAAGACGCTGAAGGAGCGCTTCATCCGGCCGGCTTATCCGAACCTCATCGGGCAAGGCATCGGCTTCGCTTTTGTGCACGTAAACATAGGCGGCTCTGCCGGATGCCAGGGTGACAGGGATCCGGGCATAATTCTCCGCCTCATACCGATCGGCAATCGCCAGTTCCGCCGACGTAAGCGCCAGGGCCTGCCCCGATATCGGCTTCGCCGCGTCGCTCCGCCGCAATGCCGGATGTCGATCACTGCCGCTTGCCGCAATGACCGCCGGATCGGTGATCGTGACAGTCCCGACTTCGAACCCGTCAAGGAAGTCAGCGGCCGCTTCGACCTCGCGCCCAAACAGGCCTTGCTGAACCGCGGGATCCTGGAGCGTGCCGTAGGAAAAGAGCCAATGCGGGTCCGTCATCACCATTCCGAGCGAGGTCGGGAAGGGTGATATAAAGAAATCTTTATATGTCAAATTGCGGGGGTGCTAGAGGCGCTGCGCCGGTATCATTATCGGGGAACCGGCATGCGGGCTTGGCTCCTCACTCGTTAAGCGTGCTTCGCTCCTTGTGCGGCAGATCGGGGTTCAGCGCTTCCCAGCCGATCTTCTCACCGACCCAGATTTCAGCGGTTGGCGGGAAAGCGTCAGGGTCATCCAGCGTGGCGGTGGTGATGTCGTGATGGTTTGGGCGGGTGTCGCGGCGATAGGTTACGAGGCTGCCGCAGTCGGTGCACGAGCCCCAATAGATGCCCGGCGAGGACGAATATTCGCGCACCTTGCCCTGGAGCAGCGCGAAGTCGGCCTTCTCGAACACCGCCCAGCCGACGCTCACGCCGCCAGACGCGCGGCGGCACGAGACGCAATGGCACAGCGTTCCCGCCACCGCATCACCGGTGACGCGGTAGCGCACCTTGCCGCACAGGCAGCCGCCTTCGGCCATTATTCCGCCGCAGGCAGGTAAATCTCCCCGCCCGTCTCGCGGAACTTCTCGCTCATTTCCGCCATGCCCGCCTCGGCATCGCCCGCTGCGGCGATAAACGTGTCGGCGGGCGCATTCTGCTTGGCGGCGAAATCCCGCACCTCTTGAGTAATCTTCATCGAGCAGAATTTGGGCCCGCACATCGAACAGAAATGCGCGGTCTTGGCGCCTTCCGCCGGCAAGGTCTGGTCGTGATATTGCTCGGCCGTGTCGGGGTCCAACGACAGGTTGAACTGGTCGCGCCAGCGGAATCCGAAGCGGGCGCGGCTGAGCGCATCGTCGCGCAGCTTGGCGGCGGGGTGACCCTTGGCGAGATCGGCGGCGTGGGCTGCGAGCTTGTAGGTGACGACGCCGACCTTGACGTCGTCGCGGTCGGGCAGGCCGAGATGCTCCTTGGGCGTGACGTAGCAGAGCATTGCCGTGCCGTACCAACCGATCATCGCCGCGCCGATGCCGCTGGTGATATGGTCATAGCCCGGCGCGATATCGGTGGTGAGCGGCCCGAGCGTGTAGAAGGGCGCCTCGCCGCACGCCTCGAGCTGCTTTTCCATATTCTGCTTGATCTTGTGCATCGGCACATGGC